>Ga0209810_1000150_pt1 | contig 205210 bp, 209 predicted proteins | sample Coa_R1_7_FD_187159 | JGI IMG/M metagenome (GOLD analysis project Ga0209810, IMG submission 187159) | Surface soil microbial communities from Centralia Pennsylvania, which are recovering from an underground coalmine fire - Coalmine... | ecosystem: Environmental > Terrestrial > Soil >...
CGATGTAGAAGATGTCGTTCGACAGCGGCGGGTGCATCGTCCCGTCGGGCGCCTGCCACTCCACCCCCCCCTGGTAGATGGCCGTGTTCGGACACTCCGGCTCGCAGGCGCCGCAGTTGATGCACTCACTCGTGATCATCGTCGCCATGGCCGGAACCGTGGGAAGCTAACGGTTTTGCCCCGGTCGGTCAAACAAACCGGCCGCGCGCAGCGTCCGCACCCGGTGCCAGAGAAAGGCGAGGACGCCGAGCCCGAGCATGACCACCATGGCCGTATCCAGGCCGTGGAGGCGCTCGCGCAGCGTCATCCAGCGCTCGGCGAGCACGAACCCGCCGTAGGCGAGCGCCGCGCACCAGGGCAGCGAGCCCAGAAAGGTAAGCCAGACGAACGGCCACACTTCCATGCGGGCGATGCCCGCGGGCAGCGCGATGAACGTGCGCACGACCGGCAGGAGGCGCGCGCCGAAGACGGCCGCGCGGCCCCAACGCGCGAACCACCGGTCGGCGAGCTCGAGCTCGTGCGGCGCGATCAGCACCCAGCGCCCCCAGCGCTCGATCGCCGGCCGCCCACCGCGCGCGCCGACGGCATAGGCGGCACACGAGCCCACGACGCAGCCGGCCGCGCCCGCCACCGAGGCTCCCGCCAGGCTGAGCTCCCCCCGCGAGGCGAGGTAACCGGCGAACGGCATGATGATCTCCGAGGGGATGGGGATGCAGGCGCTCTCGAGCGCCATGAGCACGAGGATCCCCCAGTAGCCGGTGGCCCCGACGGCGCCCGTGACGGTCGCCGTCAGCTCGGCGAGGAGCTGCTCCATTCCGCCGGCGCTCAGACCTCCGCACCCGTGATGCGCATGCCGTAGAAGGACCGGTGGATGAAGACCAGCGAGGCCACGAAGAACGCAACCGCGAGGCCGAGGCTCCAGGGGCGCGGCATCGTGATCGCGAGCTCGACGGCGAGGAGCCCGAAGAGCGTCGTGAACTTGATCACGGGGTTGAGCGCCACCGAGGACGTGTCCTTGAAGGGGTCGCCCACCGTGTCGCCCACGACCGTCGCGGCGTGCAGCGCGCTCCCCTTCTCCTTGAGCTCGACCTCCACGATCTTCTTGGCATTGTCCCACGCCCCGCCCGCGTTCGCCATGAAGAGCGCCTGGGCGAGCCCGAAGAGCGCGATCGAGATCAGGTAGCCCACGAAGAAGAAGGGCTCGAGGCAGGCGAACGCCAGCGTCGAGAAGAACACGGCGAGGAAGAGGTTGAACATGCCCCGCTGCGCGTACTGCGTGCAGATCTCGACCACGCGCTTGCTGTCCTCGACCGACGCCTTCTCCACGCCTTCGAGCTTGATGTTGCGCTTGATGAACTCGACCGCCCGGTACGCCCCCGTGGTGACCGCCTGGATGGCGCCCCCCGTGAACCAGAAGACGACGGCCCCGCCCGCGACCAGGCCGAGGAGAAAGGGCGCGTGCATGAGCGAGAGCGACTCCATGCTCGAGCGGAGCCCGTCGGTGAGCGTCATGATGATGGAGAAGATCATGGTGGTCGCCCCGACCACCGCCGTGCCGATCAGCACCGGCTTCGCGGTCGCCTTGAAGGTGTTGCCGGCGCCGTCGTTCTCCTCGAGGTAGTGCTTGGCGCGGCTGAAGTCGGGACGGAAGCCGAAGTCGCGCTCGATCTCCCGCTCGATCCCCGGCAGCGTCTCGATGAGCGACAGCTCGTAGACCGACTGGGCGTTGTCGGTCACCGGCCCGTAGGAGTCGACGGCGATGGTGACCGGGCCCATGCCGAGGAAGCCGAAGGCCACGAGCCCGAAGGCGAAGACCGGTGCCGGCGTGAGCCCCTGTGGCCCGGCGATGAAGAGCGACGCGGTCCCCTGCGTGCTCACGAGGAAGCCGAGGCCCATGAGCCCGAGCACCACGATCCCCATCCAGTAGGCGCTGTAGTTGCCGGCGACGAGCCCCGAGAGCACGTCGAGCGACGCCCCGCCCTCGCGCGCGGCGGTCACGATCTCGCGCACGTGGGCCGACTCGGTCGACGTGAACACCTTGATGACCTCGGGGATGACGGCCCCGGCGAGCGTGCCGCAGGAAATGATCGTCGAGAGCTTCCACCAGAGCGTGCCGTCGCCGAGATCGGCGATCGTCAGGCCGGAGACCACGAAGGTGAGCCCGATCGACACGATCGAGGTGAGCCACACGAGGAACGTGAGCGGCTGCTCGAAGTTCATCCGCTCGGCGTCGGCGTAGCGGGCGTGCTGGATCGCGCCGTTGATCCAGTACGAGACGGCGCTCGCGACGAGCATCGTGAGCCGCATGAGGAAGATCCACACGAGGAGCTTCACCTGCACGTCCACCTGCGGCACGGCGAGCAGAATGAAGGTGATGAGCGCGACCCCCGTCACCCCGTAGGTCTCGAAGCCGTCGGCCGAGGGCCCGACCGAGTCGCCGGCGTTGTCGCCGGTGCAGTCGGCGATGACACCCGGATTGCGGGCGTCGTCCTCCTTGATGTTGAAGACGATCTTCATCAGGTCCGCCCCGATGTCGGCGATCTTCGTGAAGATGCCGCCGGCGATGCGGAGCGCGGCCGCGCCGAGCGACTCGCCGATGGCGAACCCGATGAAGCACGGCCCGCCGTAGGAAGCCGGCACCACGAGCAGGATGACGAGCATCATGGCGAGCTCGACCGAGATGAGCAGCATGCCGATGCTCATGCCCGCCTCGAGCGGGATGGCGTAGGTCGCATACGGCCGGCCGCGAAGCGCCGCGAACGCGGTGCGGGAGTTGGCGAAGGTGTTGACCCGCATACCGAACCAGGCGACGCCGCAGCTCCCCGCCACCCCCACGATGCTGAAGGCGATGATCGTGGCGACCTTGTCCCAGCCGAGATGCTGCCCCTGGTGGTCGACGGCGAGGAACTTGAAGTAGACGACCATGATCGTGCCGATGAAGACCCCGAGCAGCAGGATGAAGCGGAGCTGCGTGAGGAGATACGTCTTGCAGGTCTCGTAGATCAGCTCGGAGATCTCGAGCATCGCCCGGTGCACCGGCAGGCGCCGCAGCCGCTCAAACTGCACGAGCCCGAAGGCGAAGCCGAGGGCGCACACGACGATCCCGCCCACCGCGAGCAGCGTCCAGCCATCGACGCCGGCGAAGCGGACGGAGGAGAGGTCGGGGATGACGAGCGAGGCCTCGCTCGCCCGGGCCGGCGCGGGAGCCACCGCGGCACCGAGCACGGCCGTCACCAGCAGCGTCAGTCGCGGAAATCGCATCAGGGCACCTTCTCCAAACAGGCGCCGCGGGACCGACTTCACGCCCCGCGCGCGCGGGTTTCGAGTGGTTGGCCGCCCGCGACCGACCGCGGACGCTTCATCGCACTCAGCACCGCGCTCCCTAGCATCCCGAGCCCGGGGGTGTCGAGAGGCGGCCGCCTGGTCACTCGGGAGGTGGCGGCGCCGGCGCGGCCGGGGCCTCCTCGAGGGTCCCGTCCCGCCCGGGCACCAGGATCGTGGGGGCCCGCTTCGGCCGCAGCGCCCGCTGGGCCTCGGGGAAGCCCTTGATCCGTCCGCTGAACGCCTCGGTCACGTCCCGCGTCTCCTCCCGGTTGCGCATGACGTAGGGGGTGATGGTCACGATGAGCTCGGTGCGGTCGACCTCGCTGTTCTCCGTGCGGAAGGCCGCCCCGAGCACCGGGAGGCTCATGAGGACCGGGATGCCGCTCAACGTCTTGGTGACCTTGTCGTCGATGATCCCGCCGATGAGCGCCGTCTCCCCGTCGTGCACGACGAGCGTCGTCTCGGCCTCGCGGGTGGTGAACGAGGGCGAGTTCGTCTGCCCGAAGTTCGTCGAGGCGACGTCGCTCACCTCCTGGCGGATCTGGAGGTTCACGAGCCCCTTCGAGTTCACCTGCGGCAGCACGGTGAGGATCTTGCCCGTGTCGCGGTACTGGACCGTGTTGGCGACGGCGGGCACGGTCGTCGAGAGCGAGGCGAACGTCGTCGTCCCGGTGAGGATCGGGATCGAGGAGCCGACCAGGATGTGGGCCTCGCGGTTGTCGGCGGCGATCACGTGCGGCGCGGAGAGCATCTTCACGCGGGTGATGCCCTGGAGGGCGTTCAGGAAGGCCTGGAAGTCGGCCGCATTGACGATGGCGAAGGCCCCCTGCGCCGGCACTGGCGCCGTGTTCGAGATGAACCCCGTCACCTCGCGCCGCGCGTTGTTGAAGATGTTCGTGTCGTTGCGCGAGGCCGAGCCGATGAGCTTGCCGTTCGCGACCGCCCACTCGACGCCGAACTGGAGCTGGTCGGTGAGCGTCACCTCGGCGATCGTCACCTCGAGCACTACCTGACGCGGCACGACGTCGATCTTCTTGAGCACGTCGAGGATCAGGTTGAAGTCGCGCTTGGTGGCGAGGACGACGAGCGAGTTGGTGACGTCGTCGGCGACGATGCGCACCTCCTGCTTGAAGACGGGCGGCGGTCCCCCGGGCTGCCCCGGCGCCCCGGGCTGCCCCGGGCTGCCAGCCGCGACGAAGCCACCGGGCAGCGAGACGGCGTGCGTCGTCTGTCCGGGCTGGCCTGGCTGGCCCGGCTGCCCCGGCGCCCCGGGCTGACCCGGGGCGCCCGCCCCGCCGAGCGCCCCGCCGCCGAGCCGCGAGCCGCCCCCGAGCCCGCCACCGGCGCCACCGCCCCCGAGCCCGCCCCCCGTAGCAGCCGCCGGCTGGCCGAGCCCCCCGCCGCCGAAGCCGCCCGTCGCACCGCGACCGAACATGCCCCCGCCGCGCTGCCCGAAGGGTCCCCCGCCGGCCCGGCCCCGCCCGCCGCCGCCCGCCACGCCGCCCGCGCCGAAGAGCCCGATGCCGCCGGGGGTGCCCGCGCCCGGCCCGCCGGCCCCACCCGGCCCGCCCCCGAAGAGCTGGTTCAGCACGTCGGCGAGGTCGGCGGCCTTCGCGTTCTCGACGCTGTAGACAAAGGTCTGGCGGCCGTACTCTTCGGAGGGGGGGATGTCGAGGAGCTTGAGCCAGCGGTCGACCTCGTCGAACACCCCCTCGTCGTAGGCGATGACCACGATGGCATTCAGCCGCTGGAGCGGAATGAGATAGGTGCCGCCCTCCCCTTCGCCGGTCGGCGTCACCCCGTAGGGCGCCAGAATGCCGAGCAGCTCGTTGGCGAGCTCGTCGGGGTCGCCGTACTTCATCTTGAAGACGCGCGCGTGGAGGTTGCGGAAGGTGTCGGTGTCGAAGGTCGCGAGGAGCCCGCGCAGCCGCTCGACGTTGGACTCGAGGTCGGTGATCACCACCACGTTCGCGCGCGGGTAGGACATGACGTCGCCGCCGGGCGTGAGAAACGGCTGGAGGATGTTGGTCATCTCGTCGGCCGAGACGTGCTTGACCGGCACGATCTCGATGACGAAGGTGTCCTGCTGGCGCGCGGTCGTGCGCAGCGTCGCGCTGCGCGGGATGATCGCGCGCGTCTTCGCCTCGGAGACGGGCAGGATCTGGTAGAGGTCGCCCACCTTGACGGCCGCGATCCCGTTGTTGCGCAGGATCTGGTTGAAGAGCGGGAAGAGGTCCTCGCGGGCGATCTTGCCGGTCGTGCGGATGGTCACCTGCCCTTCGATGCGGGGGTCGATCGTGTAGGAGAGCCCGAGCGCCGTCGCGAGGCTGTGGATCACCTCGCGGATGTCCGCCCGCTCGAAGTTGAGGACCATCGCGTCCTCCTCGCCGAGCGGATGGTCCTCGGGGGGGGCGGGTGTGCTCTCCGTCGGCGCCGCGGGCGCCGCCTCTTCCGCGCGCACCCGCGGCGTCCCGATGAGCATCCCCCCCGCGGCCAGCACCGCCAAGATCCATCGCCCGTTCACGTGCGCTCCCTTCCTCGCCGCCCGCTCCTAACGGTGGCGACCGATCTGCCGCTCCCGCATCCGCTGCATGCGCTCCTGGAGCTGCGCGGCGGCCGCAGCCGCCGGCGGGCGCGGCGGCGCCGGCGGCGGGGGTGCCACCCCCGGCCGCGGCGGCCCCGGCGCGGCGGGCGCTCCCACCCCGGCCGCCGGCGACGGCCCCTGGGTGATGCCCGCCGCCGGCGAGGTCGCCGCCACGCCCGGCCGCGGCGGCCCCGGCTGGTGCGGCGGCCCGCCCGGCGTGCCCGGCCCCGCCGGCCCACCCTTCTTTCCGACCAGCAACGGCATCGGCACCGGGTCGTTCGACGGCGAGATCAGCTGGATCGCCCCGGCGTCGATCGAGTGCACCGTGTACCCGGCGATCTGATCGCCGACGTGCAGCCGGCGCTGCTGGTTCTGCTGGTTCGCATCGAGCACATAGGCTTCGCGCTCGCCGCCGACGATGCTGATGCCGACCAGCGTCACGCCCGGTGGCGGGTCGACCTTGCGCTCGACGGCAGCCGCGGCGGCCTTCGCATCGTCCGGCGGCTTCTGCCGGCTCGGATCGAAGAGGTCCTTGTCGACGATGGCGGTCACCAGCACGGCGGGCGTCTGATCCGCACCGCCGCCGCCCTTCTCCGCCCCGCGCTTGCGCGCGTCGTGCTTCTCCGGCGGCACGGCTGCTGCGGGCGGGCGCGCCGCCACGTCGACCACCGGCAGGCGGCGCGTCCACGTGCGCGCGATCTCGGCCGCCAGCAGCACCACCAGCACAGCGAGGATGGCGTTGATGATCGCCCAGCGGCCCATCACCCACCCTGGGGGCCTCCGACCGCTCCGCCCGCGGGCCGCGGCTCCGGCGCCGCCCCGCCCTCGGCCGGGGGCGCCGCTGCGTCGCCGTCGCCCGCCTCCGTCTTGCCCGCCTCGGGCTTCTTCCCGCCCTCGACGAAGCCGTCCACCTCCATCGACACCTGGAGCGTCCGCGGCCCCTTTTGCCCGGGCACCGCCCCGCGCCGGCTGATCTCGATGAAGGGCACGCTCAACTGCTGGCCGTACTCGATCGCCGCGAGCAGCTCGGCGAGCGGCTTGAGCTCGCTCGAGAGCGTGAGGCGCACCGCCACTTTGCGGAACGGCTCCACGACCTCCTCCTTCATCACCTGCGTGCTCTGCACGGTCACCCCCTTCTCCGCCGCGATCGTGTTCGTCTTCTCTTGCAGCGCGGCGGCCCCGAGGGTGCCCGTGCCGCCGGGGAGGAGCCGCGTCTTCGCCTGCTCGAGGCGGCGGCGCAGCTCGTCGCGCTCGGCCTTGAGTGCCGGCACGGCCGCCGTGAACCGGGCGGCCCGTTCGAGCGCCTCCGCGCCCGCGGCGATCTCGTCGACGACGCTCTGCCGGTAGGCGCGCACGGGCTCGATCACCGCGATGTCGAGCAGGTAGAGCACCACCGCCACGCCGACCGCAGCGAGGATGCGGCGGTCGCGCGTGTCGTGCCCGGCGTACCAGCGGACGACGCGCCCCCAGAGCTCGCGCAGGCTCACTTCTCCACCTCCGCCACGATCGAGAAGTGCTCTTTGTCCCCGCTGCGGGTGGTGGGCGAGGTGAAGGCGACATTCTTGAAGTGACGCGACTTCTCGAGCGCCGCGATGAGATCCGAGGCCGAGCGCGCCTGCCCGTCGATGGTAAGCCGCCCCGCGCGCAGGTTGAGCGTCGTGAGGTAGGCATCGCTCGGCACCAAGTCGGTGAGCTCCCGGAGGAGCAGCGTGACGCGCTGGTCCTGGCCGGCGGTGAGGGTCGTGAGCTCGCGCCGCAGCTCGGCGATCTCGTCCTCGAGCGCCTTGGCCTCCCGCACCTGCGGCTGCACCGCGGCCACCTGCTCCTTGATCTGGCGGCGGAGCAGCTCGTCCTTGACGAGCGCGCTGCCTCCCCACACGAGGAGGAGGAGCGCGGCCAGGCCGACGAGGACCACGGTCGCGAGCGAGAGGCCCTCCTCGGACCGCCGGCGCCCCTCGGCGGGCAGGAGGTTTACCGGTACGCTCGCCTCGCGCACCGCGCCGAGCGCGGCGCCCACCGCCGGCAGGACGGCGGGCTCGAGCGCCGTGAAGAACTCCGGCGGCACCTCGAGCCGCCCCTCGGCAAGCGCCGGCAGATTCGCCTCGCCCAGCTCCGGTGCCGCCGGCCCCGTGCCGTTTGCGAGCTGCCAGCGGTAGAGCGGCAGGTCCTCGGCGGCGAGCGCGGCATCGGAGAGCTCGCGCGCGAGCGAGCGGGCCACGACGGCAGGCTCGGCGCCGCGCTCCCCGGGCAGGAGCTGGCTTGCCACCAGGCGGCCCTCGTTCACCAGCGCGAGCTCGACCCCGCCGGCGGCCGCCAGCACGAGGCCGAGGGAGCAGCGCTCCTGGCCGCGGCAGAACGCGACGTAGTCGGCGATCGCGGTCGACGCGAGCACGATGCCGCGCGGCCGCACGAACGCCTCCTCGAGCGCGTCGAGATAGCCGCGCACGACGTCGCGGGGCACGCACATGAGCAGGACCTCGAGCCGATCCTGCCCGATGGGGCGCGCGGAGAAGTCGTAGTACACCTGGTCGCGCGGCAGCGGGATCAGGTGCTCGATCTCGTACTCGATCACCTGCGCCACGTTCTCGGCCGCCGCCCCGGGCAGCAGCACGCGGTTGAAGGCGGTCTCGACCCGCGAGAGGCAAAGGGTCGTGCGGCGGGTGTCGATGCGGTGCTGCTGCGCGAAGGCCGCGACCGCCTGCGCGAGCGCCTGTCGACGCTCGCTCGGTCGGTCCACCCCGGGCAGCGGATAGGTGCCGGCGCTCACCAGCCGGACCTGGAAGAAGCGCTTGCGCACGTGCGCGAGCGCCACCTCGTGCGGTCCCACGTAGATGCCGAGCCCGTCGAGGAAGTCGGCGCGGCGCAGGCGCTGCGAGAGCTCGCCCAGCGTCACGACGTGCTCCCGCTCGCGCCCGGCGCGTCGGGCAGCGTCCCCGTCCACGGCGCCCGATCGAGCCAGCGCAGGATCTTCGGTCCGTCGGTGTCCTCGCTCGCGAGCTCGACCACCGCAGCGACGGTCGAGCGGTTGCGCTCCTGCTGCGTATCCGCGCGGGCCTCGAGGAGCACCGTGTGCGGCGTCTGATCGACGAGCCCCGCGTTGCCGGCGGCGAGGAAGGCGAAGAAGGGGTTCGCCGCGCCGGCGAGCGTCCGCATGCGCTCGACGAAGCCCACGGGGTCGGCGGCCCGATCCGCGGCGAGCGCGGCCGCGCCGTCGGGGCCCTGCCCCGCGAGGATCGCCAGCAGGGCCGGCGGGGCCGTGCGCACGTTGATGTTGAGGGTGCGGTTGAACACGGAGATCAAGTCGCGCAGCCCGGGCATCCCGTTGTTCCCGTAGAACAGCTCGGGCGTGACGCCGCGCACGAGCAGCAGCTCCTCCGGGGCGTCGAAGAAGCCGTTTTTGGCCCGGTACGGCGGCGTGAGGGACAGATAATAGTCGCTCTCGGCGCCGTGGGCGCGCGTTTCGTTGTCCGGATCGCGCCAGTCCATGATCGCGTCGACGATGGCGTCGATGTCGCTTTGGGTGCGCGAATTGACCCCCTGCACCTGCGCGTTCGGCCCGGCGAGGATCGCCTTCACGATGGTCGGCAGGACCACCCGGTCGTAGTCGAGGTTGTTGATGGGAAAGAGCCCGCCCTGATCGACCATCCGCACCTGGTAGTGGCCCCCGCCGAACTCCCCGTCGTGCCACTCGCCGTCGACCGGAATCGGGGTCGCGGCCTCCTCCTCGTCGCTGAAGCCCCGGGCGAGCTTCTGCCCCGGCGCCCCGGGCTGGCCGGGCTGCAGCCCGGGGCCGCCCCCCTCCTCGCGGGCACGCATCGCGTCCCACAGGGCGCGGTTCATCCCCGCCACCGCGAGGTAGTAGCCGCGGGTCTCCTCGGCGAAGTTCACCGCCGCCATCGCGTCGTCGCGCATGTAGCGCGCGAAGTCGAGCGCGAGCACGCCGAGCACCGTGAACACCCAGAGCACGAGGAGCAGCGCGACGCCGCGCTCGCCGGACCGGCGCATGCTACTCGTCCCCCCCCGGATCGCCGGTGCCGTCGTTGTTCAGGTCGTCGGGCGGCTCGGCCACCTGCTCGTCGTCGACCTCCCCCGTGTTGTCGCCGACGGTCGTGGCCATGATGGGGATCTCCTGCCCCCACGTGTCCACCTCGATGCCGGGCATGCCCTGCACCACGATGCGGACCGCCGCCGGCAGCATCTCCTCCTCCTGCCCGTCCCACGACGACTGCCAGCTCGTGTCGCCGCCGTCGTTGAGCAGGTACTGGAAGCTGAGCGTCCGGAAACCGTCGAGCAGGACCGTCGCGTGCTCGCCCGGCTTGTCGATGGGGTCGCGGCCGAGCGTGTCGGGGGAGAAGGCCTGGCTCTCTTCGAGGACGAGCCGCGGCGGCGCCTCCTCGAGCCGGTAGACCACGCGCGTGAGCCCGCCGCCGCCGGTGAGGCCGGCCGCGGTGACGAAGGTCATCGAGGTGGCCGTGCCGACGAAGAAGGGATAGACATCCTCGTCGCGGTTGCGGGCGGGATAGGCCACGGTCGACTTGATCTGGCGGATGAGCACGTCGCTCGCCACCCGCAGCCGCTCCGCCGTCACCACGGCGACCTCCCCCCGCTGGACCGCCCGCACCCCCAGATGGAACGCGCCGTAGCAGATCGCCGCCACGAGCGCGAGCGCGGTGAGCGCGAGCATGACCTCGAGGAGCGTAAAGCCGCGGCGGCGGTCACTCATTTTCGGGTGCCACCCGCATGCTGCGCAGCGTGTAGGTCTTGAACCCCCGGCCATCTCGCCACGTCACGTCCACCTCGAGGTAGCGCAGCGCGACGTCCGGGGCGAAGTCGAGCGCGCCCAGGTCGACGCCCTCGGCCGGGCCGGCGTGGCGGACGATCACCCGCGTCTTGAAGCCCTCAGCGGTCGTCCGCTCCTCGGTGTGATCGACGATCTCCGGCTGGAAGAGGAGGGCGTCCATGGCCGCGCGCGCGTGCAGCACGGCCCGGGTCTCGCGCGAGGCGCGGTCTTCGAGGCGGAGGCTACCGCCAAAGATGCGCAGGCAGGTGACGATGCCGACCCCGAGGATCGCGAGCGCGACCGCGACCTCGAGGAGCGTGAAGCCCCGGGGCCTCATCGCGACGCGTCCTCGACCCGCACCGTGCCGAGCAGCGGATCGAGACGGACCCAGAGCCGATTGCGCGTGCGGTCGCGGCGGCTCGCGAGCAGCACGGCCGCGCCGCTCGTGCTGCCGTTCGGGAAGCAGGCGACGCGCACAGTTCCGCCCGGGACGGGCGTGCCGCCGTCTATGCGCTCGATCACCGCGCGATCGCTGAGCGCGGCCCACCGCGGGAAGTCGGTGGCGTAGAGGCCGTTGCGCAGCGGGTCGATCATCACCTGCTGCGGCTCGCCGCGGGCGACCGCCTCCCCGCGACAGTGGTGGAAGGTCGCCGCAAGCTGGCGCGCCGCCCGGCGCACCGCGCGCGAGGTGAAGCCCCCCTCGATCAGTGGCACCACGAGCGCCAGACCGAGCGCGACGATGAGCAGCACCACGGTCATCTCGACGAGCGTGAAGCCGCCCGCGGCTGGCCGGGTGCGGCGCATCACTCCCAGCTCACGACGTCGGCGTTGTCGCCCTCGCCGCCGGGCGCCCCGTCGGCCCCGAGCGAGTAGAGGTCGTAGGGGCGGCCGTTCTCGCCCGGGCTGCGGTAGTAGTAGGGCCGGTTCCACGGATCGAGCGGGACGTCCTTCTTGAGATACGGCCCGTCCCAGCGGTCGAGGCCGAAGGGCCGCTGGACCAGCGCCGCCAGCCCCTCCTGCGTGGTCGGATAGCGTCCGACGTCGAGGCGGAACGTGTCGAGCGCCGTGCCGAGCAGCTCGATCTGCGCCTTGGCGGCCTTCGACTTCGCCTTCTCCTCCTGACGGATGAAGCGCGGGCCGACGAGCGCCATCAACAGCCCGATGATGACCATCACGACCATCATCTCGATCAGGGTGAATCCGGCCTGTCGCCTCCGGGGGGTCTGCACGGGCAATCCTCCTCTCGGTCACATGGGCAGATCGTTGACGCTGAAGATCGCCGAGAGCATCGACATCACGACGAAGCCGACGCCCACGCCCATCACCACGATCATCACCGGCTCGAGCAGCCGGGTGAACTGCGCGATCGCGACGCGCACGTCGCGGTCGTAGTGCTCCGCGATGCGCAGCAGCATCTCGTCGAGGCGCCCGGTTTCCTCTCCCACGGCGATCATCTGGACCGCGAGCTGGGGGAAGACGCCGGTGCGGGCGAGCGGCTCGGCCACGCCCGCACCCTCCCGGGCCCCGACCTCCACCTCGCCCACCGCGCGGGCGATCACCTGGTTGCCGGCGATCTCCTTGACGATGCCGAGCGCCTGCATCATCGGCACGCCGCTCTTGAGGAGCGTGCCGAGCGTCCGCGCGAGGCTCGCCACCTCCATCTTGCGCAGGACCGTCCCCACGCCCACCAGCCGCAGCTTCCACTGATCCCAGGCGTAGCGCCCGCGCGGGGTGCGCACCGAGTAGCGGAAGGCCGCGATGCCGCCGCCCAGCACGAGCAGCCCCGCCCACCAGTACCCGCGGATCGCGTCCGACACGGCGAGCACGAGCGCCGCCGACCAGGGCAGCGAGCGGCCGAGGTCGGCAAAGAGCGCGGAGAACTTCGGCAGCACGTAGACGAGCAGGATCAGCATCGAGCCGCCCATCGCCACGGTGAGCAGCGCCGGGTACGTGAGCGCCGCCCGCACGTCGTCGCGCAGCGCCTGCCCGCGCTCGAGGTACTCCGCGAGGCGCTGCAGCGCCGCGTCGAGGAACCCGCCGATCTCGCCGGCGCGCACCATGTTGACGTAGAGCGGCGGGAAGAACTTGTGCTGGGCGAGCGCCTCGGCGAGCGACTTGCCGCCCTTCACCGCGTGCAGCACCTCCCCCACGATGCGCCGCAGCTCCGGGTGATCCGCCAGCTCCTGCAGCGTGGCGAGGCTGCGGTCCAGCGGCAGGCCCCCGGCCAGGAGCACGGCGAGCGACTGGGTGAGCGTGAGCAGGCTGCGCGCGGGCGGACGGCGCGTGAGCCGCGGCAGCGCCGGCAGCGTCATGCGCAGCCCGCCGGCCTTGCCCGCGGCCGGGGCGCCGATGCGCATCGGAATGAGGCCCCGGTCGTGCAGCCGGGCTACGACGGCCGCCACCTCGGCCGCCTCGATCGTCCCCTCGACGACCTTCCCCTCCGCATCCACCGCCCGATACTGGAATTGCGCCACGCGCGCTCCTTGGGTTGCTGCTAAGTCTCTGGAAAACCAGTGAATTCGTATATGCGAGCGCGAGCGGGTTTGCAACGCGGCAAGCGCCCACCCCGGGACTTAGACTCCCGCCCCGGAGTCCCGCTTCAACCCGCAAGGCGCACGCGGCCATCCATGTCGGCCGGCGGGTCGAGACCGAGCAGCCGCAGGATGGTCGGGGCGAGGTCGAGGATGTCGAGCCCCTCGGTGTCGACGCCCGGCCGATTCACGGCGAAGAGGGCGTCCGCGTAGGTGTGCATGCCGGTGAGCGCGCTGCGCCCGAAGACCTCGGTGCGGGCGAGCGCCCCCTTGGGGTCGTAGCCGTCGTTGAAGTGCACGACGAGATCGGGTGCCGCCTCGAGACACGGCCCGTGGTAGAGCTCGTCGCGGGCGAAGACGCGCGGCACCGGGTGGCCGCCGGCGGGGGCGCCGGGGCTTTCGTCGCGGAGCGCGAGGAGCCCGTCGCGCACTTGCCCGAGGAGGTCCTCGGCCTCGGCCTCGTCCACCGTGCCGAGCGGGAAGCGCCCGCGCCGGTGCACGTAGACCCGCCCCGGATCGAGCACGAAGACCTTCGTCGCCGGATCGAGGTCGGCGACGCCCTTCGGCACCGCCGTGGCAAAGCGCAGCAGCCCCGCCGCGCGCAGCCACGCGTTCGGATAGAACTCGCGGTGGATGAGCGTGTGGCCGTGATCGGCGACGACGAAGAGCGGCACGTCCGCCGGCAGCGCGCTTACGAGCTCGCCCAGCACGTCGTCGAGGCGGCGGTAGAAGTCGACGAAGCGCCCGTGGTGCGGCGCGCCCGGGTCCACCCACTGGTCCCAGAAGTAGTGGTGCAGGCGGTCGCACTCGGTGATCACGCCGATGAAGAGATCCCACGGCTCCTCGTCGAGCAGCCGGCGGTAGACGCGCCGGCGCGCCTCGAGCGTCGCGGCGAGGTCGGCAAAGAACGCGTCGGGCCGCCGGTCGGCGTCGGCGTAGTCGACGTCGATCTTGTAGCCCTCGGCCCGCAGCCGCGGCAGCAGGCTCGCGGGGTAGACGGCGCGCTCGAGGTTCACCGCGACGAAGCCCGAGACGAGCAGCCCCTCGAGCGGCCGTGCGGGATACGTGCCCGGCACGTTGAGCACGATGCTGCGCTTGCCCGCGCGGCCGGCCACGTCCCACAGCGTATCGCCGCGGACGTTGCCGAAGTTCGGGAAGAAGAGCGCGAGCGTCCCCGGCTTGAGGTCCGTAAAGCCGTAGATGCCGTGCTTGCCCGGGTTGCGGCCGGTGATGCAGTTCGTCCACGAGACGCTCGAGATCGTAGGGATGGACGAGCGCATGGGGGCCATGGTGCCCGTCTCCGCGAGCCGCGCGAGCGTCGGCACCACGCCGCGCGCGATGAGGTCCTGCACGAGCGGCAGCCCCACGCCGTCGAGCCCGAGCACGGCGACCCGACGCGCTGCGGGCCGCCCCGCCGCCGGCTCCCGCGCGCCGCCGCGGCGGAGGCGGTCGAAGAGGCCCAGGCTAGACCTCCTCCTGCGTCACGCGCACGACCTCGGAGATCGTGGTCACGCCCTCGCGGACCTTCTTCCAGCCGTCCTCGCGCAGCGTGCGCATCCCCTGGCGGATGGCCGCGTCGCGGATGACGTCGGCAGAGGCGTGATCGAGGATGAGCTTGCGGATCGTGTCGTTCACGATGAGCAGCTCGTAGATGCCCGAGCGGCCGCGGTAGCCCGTTTGCGCGCAGTCCTCGCAGCCGGCGCCCTCGGTGAGCTCGATGGGTGCGCCCGGCACCCCGCCCATGACCTCGCGCAGCGTCTCCCCCGGCACCTCGACCGGGCGCCGGCAGCGCTGGCAGATGCGGCGGACCAGCCGCTGGGCGAGCACGCCGAGCAGCGAGGAGGCGAGCAGGTAGTCCTCGACGCCCATCTCGAGGAGCCGCGAGATCGCGCCCGCGGCGTCGTTCGTGTGCAGGGTCGAGAAGACGAGGTGCCCCGTGAGCGCCGCTTGGATGGCGATCTCGGCGGTCTCGGCGTCGCGGATCTCCCCCACCATGATCACGTCGGGATCCTGGCGCACGATCGAGCGCAGCCCGTTGGCGAAGGTGAGGCCGATCGACGGCTTCACGTGGATCTGGTTCACGCCGAAGAGCTGATACTCGACCGGATCCTCGATGGTGATGATCTTCTTGTCCGGCGAGTTGATCTTGTCGAGGGCCCCGTAGAGGGTGGTGGTCTTGCCGCTGCCCGTGGGGCCGGTCACCAGGATCATCCCGTAGGGCTTCACGATGAGCTGCTCGAACTGCGCGAGCGTGTCCGCGGGGAAGCCGAGGGACTCGAGGTTCACGACGATGCTCGAGCGGTCGAGGATGCGCATCACGACGCTCTCGCCGTAGAGCGTCGGCAGCGTCGAGACCCGCAGATCGATCTCCCGCCCCATCATGCGCAGCTTGATCCGCCCGTCCTGCGGCAGCCGCCGCTCGGCGATGTTGAGCTTCGCCATGATCTTCACGCGCGAGACGATGGCCGCCTGGAGCCGACGGGCCGGGGTGTCGACGTCGTGGAGCACGCCGTCGATGCGGTAGCGGACCTTGAGCTCGTTCTCGAACGGCTCGATGTGGATGTCCGAGGCGCGTTGCTCGAGCGCGCGGTTGATGAGCTGGTTGACGAGCCGGATCACCGGCGCCTCGCTCGCGAGATCGCGCAGGTGGTTCACGTCCTCCTCGTCGTCGGAGAGGTACTCGATGTCGCCGAGGCTCTCGTCCCCGGCGCCGTTGCCGTCGCTCGCGCCGTTCGAGTACGCCGCCTCGAGCCCCTCGAGGATGTCGCGCTCGCGCGCGAGCCGCGGCTCGATCGAAAGCCCCGTGGCGACCTGCAGCCCCTGGATCGTGTAGTAGTCCGCGGGGTCCGCCATGGCCACGACGAGCGTGCCATCGCGCTGCGCGAGCGGCATCACCTTCGCCCGTTTGAGGTACTTGACGCTCAGGCTGCCGAGGGGCACGGGCACCTCGGGGAAGTCGCGCCGGCTCACGACCGGCACGCCGAGGTACGCGGCAAGCAGCGGCTGAAGGTCGTCCTCGGAGAGGAACCCGAGATCGATCAGGAGCCGCTCGAGCCGCTCGCCGCGCTCCTGCTGCACCCGCTTGACGCGCCGGAGATCCTCGGCGCTGATGCGGCCCTGCTCGAGGAGGAGCTGCTCGAGGCTACGGTGCTGGATCTCCATGGGGCTCGCGGCGAGTCTAGCGGCGCCCCCCAAGGCCGGCAAGCGAAGCCGGCCCTCAGACGGCCCGCGTCCGCCAGTCCTCGAGCACGGCGCGCAGCGTCTCGGCGAGCGGGATGCGCGTGCGCCAGCCCGTGTCGCGGGCTGCGCGGGCCGGCGACCCGACGAGGCGCGGCACGTCGACCGCACGGGCGAGCTCCGGGTCGCTCCGCGCCCGCATGGGCACCCGCGCGAGCGTGCGCAGGATGGCGATCACCTCGGCGATGCTCGTGCCTTCGCCGGAGCAGAGGTTGTAGACCTCGCCCGCGCGCCCTCGCTCGAGAACCGCCACGTACCCGGCGGCGATGTCGCGCACGTCGGCGAAGTCCCGCACCGGGTCGACGTTGCCGACGCGCAGCACGGGCTCCTGCCGCCCAGCCTCGATGGCCGCCACCTGGCGGGCGAGCGCGGCGCACACGAACGCCGCGTCCTGCCCCGGGCCGGTGTGGTTGAAGGGCCGCACGCGCACGACATCGAGCCCGTAGGCGCGTCCCCACTGCGCCGCGGCGATCTCCGCCGCCGCCTTGCTCGCACCGTAGACGCCGACCGGCCGCAGCGGCACGTCCTCGTCGACCGGCAGCTCCTCGGGCCGCGCCGCGCCGTAGACCTCGCCCGAGCTGGCGAGCACGAGGCGTGCCCGGGGCGCCCGCGCTCGCAGCGCGCCCAGCACGGCAAGGGTGCCCCCGAGGTTCGCCGCGTACGCCGCCGACGGGTCCGCCTCGGCCGCCGGACCGAAGGTGAGCCCCGCCAGGTGGATCACGGCCTGCGGGCGGGCTGCGTCGACCACGCGCGCCACGGCCTCCGCATCTCGCACATCGGCCTCGGCGAGCCGCACCGCGAGCCCCGCGAGCCGCGGCCCGCCCGGGCGGCGCGCGAGCCCCCACACCTCGTGGCCGCGCTCGAGCAGCGCGCGGGCCACGACGGGCCCGACGAAGCCCGCGATTCCGGTGACGAGCACGCGCACGGTCGCGGCTCAGCGCCGGGCGAGGCGCTCCAAGTCGGCGCGCACCATCATCTCGACCAGCTCGGGAAAGGCGACCCGCGGCTGCCAGCCGAGCACGCGCCGCGCCTTGGTCGCGTCGCCGAGCAGCCGATCGACCTCGGCCGGCCGCAGGAGCGCCGGGTCCTCGCGCACGAACTCCTCCCAGCGGAGCCCCACGACGCCGAAGGCGATCTCCACGAGCTCGCGCACCGTGTGCGCCACGCCGGTGGCGACCACGTAGTCGTCGGGGGCGTCCTGCTGCAGCATCCGCCACATGGCGTCGACGTAGTCGCCGGCGAAGCCCCAGTCCCGGCGTGCGTCGAGGTTGCCGAGCCTGAGCTCGCGCGCGAGCCCGAGCTTCACGCGGGCGACCCCGTCGCTCACCTTGCGCGTGACGAACTCGAGGCCGCGGCGCGGGCTTTCGTGGTTGAAGAGAATGCCCGAGCACGCGAAGAGCCCGTAGCTCTCGCGGTAGTTCACCGTGGCGTGATGCCCGTAGACCTTGGCGACGCCGTAGGGGCTGCGCGGGTGAAAGGGGGTCGTCTCGCGCTGCGGGGTCTCCCGCACCTTGCCGAACATCTCGCTCGAGCTCGCCTGATAGAAGCGCGCCTCGGGCGCGGCGAGCCGCAGCGCTTCGAGCATGCGAATCACGCCGACGGCGTCGAACTCGGCCGTGAGCACCGGCTGCTGAAAGGACGTCGGCACGAAGGACTGCGCGGCGAGGTTGTAGACCTCGTCGGGCCGGACCTCGCGGACGAGGTCGATCAGCGAGAGCTGGTCGAGGAGGTCGGCCTGCCGCAGCTCGATGCGGTCGCGCAGGTGGGCGATCCGCTCGAAGTTCTCCGTGCTCGCGCGGCGCACCATGCCGACCACGCGGTAGCCCTTCTCGAGCAGCAGCTCGGCCAGGTAGGAGCCGTCCTGCCCGGTGATCCCGGTGATGAGCGCCGTGCGCGGCATCGCCGTCCGCTTCACGTCCCCGGCGGCCGGGGCACCGCGCTGCCCGTGTCGAGGCGGCGGCCGTACATCCGATCGTAGTAGTCGCGGTACGCACCACTCTTCACCGCCTCCCACCACGATCGGTGCGCCCGATACCACTCGACCGTGGCCGCAAGCCCGTCCCGCAGCGACCAGCGCGGCCGCCAGCCGGTCGCCCGCAGCCGCCCCGAGTCGAGCGCATAGCGCCGGTCGTGGCCCGGCCGGTCGGTCACGTAGCGCACGAGGCTCGCCGGGCGGCCCGTCAGCTCGAGGATCGCCTCGGTGATCGCCCGGTTCGGCACCTCGTTCTCCGCGCTCACGTTGAAGATGCCTCCGGCGTCGCCCGCCCGGCCGAGCACGTGCCAGAGCGCCGCGCAGTGATCTTCGACGTGGATCCAGTCGCGCACGTTGAGCCCGTCGCCGTAGAGCGGCAGCGGCTGGTCGTCGAGCGCGTTGGTGACGAACAGCGGGATGAGCTTTTCGGGAAACTGCCACGGCCCGAAGTTGTTCGAGCAGCGCGTGATCACGGCCGGCAGGCCGTAGGTCGTGGCGTAGGCCTGGACGAAGGCATCGGCCGCGGCCTTGCTCGCCGCGTAGGGGCTCGAGGGCCGCGTGGGCGACGCCTCGGTCGCCCGTCCCTCCCCGATGCTGCCGTAGACCTCGTCGGTCGACACGTGCAGAAAGCGCCGAAAGCCCCGCAGCCCCCGCGCGGCCTCGAGCAGCGCCACCGTGCCCGCCACGTTGGTGCGCAGAAACGGGGCGTGGTCGACGATGCTGCGATCGACGTGCGACTCGGCGGCGAAGTGCACGATCGCCTCGATGCCTTCTTCGCGCAGCAGCGCCGCCACGGCGGGCCCGTCTGCCACGTCGCCGCGCACGAACCGCAAGCGGGCGTCGCCCTGCAAGTCGGCGAGGTTCGCCCAGTTGCCCGCGTACGTGAGGAGATCGAGCACCACGAGCCGTTCGACGGGCGGGGCCCCGAGCGCGCCCGCGAGCGTCCCGCGGACGAAGTTCGTGCCGATGAAGCCGGCCCCCCCGGTGACGAGCAGCCGCATCACCCTCGCCCGCGCGCCGCCCGCGGGCGTCGCGGCGCGCGCGACGCCGCAGGCCCTTCGCCCAGCAGCCGCGTCGCCGGGCCGTCGGTGCGGTTCGCGCCGGTCTCCGCCACGAGGTTCCCGGCGCGATGCAGCGAGGCGAACGTCCCCGCGTCCGTCCACCAGCCCTCGAGCACCTCGCAGACGAGCTCCCCGCGCGCGAGGTACCAGTTGTTGACGTCGGTGATCTCGAGCTCGCCCCGCGCCGACGGCTCGAGGGTGCGAATCACGTCGAAGACCTGCGCATCGTAGCAGTAGATGCCGGTCACCGCGTAGCGGCTCTTCGGTTGCGCCGGCTTCTCGTGGATAGCGACGACCCGGCCGTCGCGCACCTCGGCGACGCCGAAGCGCTCCGGGTCGGGCACCTCCTTCAGCACGATGCGCGCCCCGCGCGGCTGCCGGCGAAACCGGGCCACCGCGGGCGCGATCGTGCCCTCGATCAGGTTGTCGCCGAGGATCACGCACATCCGATCGCCGTCGGCGAAGTGCTCCGCCAGCGCGAGCGCGGCGGCGATGCCGCCCTCGCCTTCCTGGTAGGTGTAGTTCAAGTGCGGCAGGCCGAACTCGCGCCCGTTGCCGAGCAGCCGCAGGAAGTCCCCCGCGTGCGGCCCGCCCGTCACCACCAGGATGTCGCGGATGCCCGCGTTGATGAGCGTCTGCAGCGGGTAGTAGATCATCGGCCGGTCGAACACGGGCAGCAGGTGCTTGTTGGTGATCCGCGTGAGCGGCAGCAGCCGGGTCCCGAGCCCGCCCGCGAGCACGATGCCCTTCATCGTCTAGTACAGCCCGGCAGCACCGCCGAGGCCCGTGCGACCATAACCGAGGCCCAAGGCCTGGGACAACAGTCCCTGCGGCCCCGCACCCCGGCCGATCGAGCCCAGGCCGACGAGCGTGAACTGCACGCGGTAGAGGGTCTCGCTCGGGTTGATGCGATCGGAGACGCCGGCGTCGAGCAGCCAGCAGTTGCAGCGCGAGATCAGGTGAAGGAAGAAGTCGCGCTCGAGGAACTGCTGGGGCGTCGTGGACGTCCCGAAGTCGTACTGGGCGCGGAAGTAGAGGCCGGCGTAGTCGGTCATGCGCAGGTAGGCCTGCGTCCACACCTGGTTCGTCCCGCCGCTGAAGAGCAGCCGCTGCTCGACGCTGTTCGCCGGAAAGCGGTCCTTGCTGTTCGCCACGAAGACGTAGTTGATGCTCAGGAGCGAGGGCGACTGGAAGGTGTGCGCCGGGTTGGGCGGCTTCCACGAGGTCTCGCGCCAGGTGATGCCGCCCGTCTGACCGCGCAGCGAGCCGTCCTGGAAGTTCGCCGTGGCGGCCCACGTGAGCACGAGCGCGTCGGTCGGGAAGATGCGCAGCCCCATGTCGACGTCGCTCAGGTGGCTCGTGCCCACGAGCGGCCGCGAGACATCGTAGCCGTGCATGACGCTCGCGCGGACGAGCTCGCGCGCGGGCGGCGGCGGGGCGGCCGGGGCGGGCGGCGTACCGTCGCCGCCGCTCGTCCCCTGGGTTGGCGGCGGCTCCGGGGCCTGGGCGGCGCGGCCGAAGAGCCGCGTGGTGATCCCGTAGGAGAAGAAGTTGCGCTGGTTGAGCGCATCCTGCTGGTCGAAGAGAAAGCCCTCCGTGAAGGCGGTCGCGTTGCAGTTGACGCCGGGCTCGGGATGGGGGAGCGTTCGGCAGTCGGGCAGCTCGCGGTCGACGACCGGCCGGGACGTCGCCGGCACGTAGAGGTAGTCGACCTCGGGCTCGATCGTGTGCTTGAGCTTCGCGTAGCCGAGGTGGTCGAAGTCGAAGACCCGATCGAGCTCGGTGCCGAGCCGCCCGCTCACCACCGCCGACTCCTGCGCGCGGTTGGCGGGAAGCTGCCCGATCCCGTCGGTCGGCAGCACCGGGCGGAACTGTCCCACTGCCCCCGGGGTGTCGGGGACCACGAAGGCCACCTGCGAACGGTCGATGAGATGGTAGGCGGTCTCGCGGAACTGCCCGTCGATCGAGCCGTTCACGAACCGGCCGAGGTGAAACGGCAAAAACAGCTCCGGGGTGAGGTCGCCGCGGAGCCCGTCGAAGCCGCGCCGGCGATAGAACTCGTCGCCCTCGGCGGAGATGCGCCCCACGAGCCAGTCGCCGAGCAGCGGCTCGCCGTGCGTGATGCGCGCGCGCGGCAGCCGCTGCTGGGTGATCTCCTGCGGATCGAGGAGGTCCTGGTTCCAGATGCCGTCGAGCCGAAACGCCCCCCCCTCCCACGTCTTGGCGATGGTCGCCGCGGAGGTGGTGAAGTTCTGGTAGCGCGAGGCGTTCGTGAGCGTCGAGAAGGGCGCCCTCAGCATCTCGAGCGTGTAGGTCTTGTCGCTCACCGCGAACAGGTCGAGCACGAGCTGGCTGCCGCCGACGAACGGCTGCACGAGCCCGCCCACGATCGAGAAGCGGTTCTCGGGCGGCTGGAAGGGTGCCCCGGCGAGCGTGACGGCCCGCGGGTTGCTCGCGCTGCGGATGCCCTCGTTGAAGTAGGCGAGCGTGAACGCCCCGTGCGCGGCCCGCGAGAGCATGTAGCGGTACTCGCCGATCAGCCCGACGCGGGCGGCGGACTCGAGATCGAGCGTGACCGTGGCGTCCTCGCTCTTGTCGATCGCCCAGTAGACCGGCTGGCTGTAGAGAAAGCCGCGCTTGGTCGACTGGCCGAGCAGCGGGAAGAGGAGCCCGCTCTGCCGGTCGCTGCCGGCGGGGAAGACGAAGTAGGGCAGCCAGAGCACGGGCACGTCCTTCACGCGCAGCGTGGCGTCGCGCACCTCACCGACCCCGCCCACGGTGACCGTGCTCTGGCGCCCGGCGATGCTCCACGAGGGCGACTCGAGACCGCCGCACTCGCAGGTCGTGAACATGCCCTGTGCGATGCTGTACGCGGGCCCGGCGTGCTTGACGATGTGGCCGCCGCGCATGGAGTACCCGCTCGTGCGCAGGCGGCCCGTGCCCGCGTCCACCCAGCCCGACTCGTCGTCGAGGTTGAGGTAGGCCGCGTCGCCGTCGAGCGTGCCGTCGGGCTCGGTGATCACCACGTGCCCCCGGGCGTCGACCGTGTGGTTGGTCCGGTCGTAGCGCACCTCGTCGGCGGTGAGCACCGTGTTGCCGCGGGTCACGGTCACGCCGCCGCGCGCGATCACGGTGTCCGTCGGCTTGTCGTACGAGATCGATTCGGCGTCGATCGCCACCTCCTCGCCGCGGGCCTCCTTCGGCCGCACGACCTGCGGCCGCCCTGCCGGCGTGCGGCCGGTGACGCGTGTCACCTCCGTGCGGGTCCGCACCGCGATCGTGATCTCGCCGAGGGCCGACGGCCGCGAGACGGTATAGGTCACCGGCTGACGGACGAAGACGATGACGGTGGCACCGTGCTCTTCGGGGAAAAGCCGCACGGTGCTCACCACCGGATCGCCCACGTCGATCACCGCCTGCCGCGGCACGGTCACGTCGGGCAGGAAGAGCGTGATCTCGCCCGTGAACGTCTCGCCGAGGCTCGCCGGTCCGCGCGGCCCGGCCGCCGGGCGCGCGCCGGGGGTGCGGTCCTCGACGGCGGTCTCGGGCGTCGCCCGCACGACGATGGTGCTCACAGCCTCGGGGCTCGAGAGAACGCGCACCTCCCCGGCGGGATCCTGCGCCCACGTCACCGCCCCGAGCACGAGGCCGAGGGCGACGCCACCCGTCCACCGCGCCACCGGCCCGGCCCTCATGGCGCCGAGTCTCTACCATCCCCTTCCCAGCCCTGCCAGGGTTCGAAGAGCGGCCGCCCCCCGCCGAGGACCTCGTAGGCCACGCCCGCGAGGAAGAGCGAGCCCGTGATCACGACGGCGCCGCGGGGCCCGGCGTGCTCGAGCGCCTCGGCGATCGCCGCCCGCGGGTCCGCGATCGCCTCGGCACGGCGCGCGCCGAGCGCGTCGGCCGCCACCGCCGGGTCGAGGCCGCGGCGCCCGACCCGCGTGACGACGACGCGCTGCGCGCCGGGGACGAGCTGCTCGAGCATCGCTCGCCAGGCCTTGTCGGCCATCACGGCGAAGACGAGCGTCACCGGGCGGTCGCCCACGACCGTGGGCAGCTCGCGCGCGAGCGCGGCCACGCCGGCCGGGTTGTGCGCCCCGTCGACGACGACGAGGGGGTCGCGGGCGAGCACGGCGAGGCGCCCCGGCCAGCGCACCCGGGCGAGCCCCGCCCGCACCGCGGCCGCGGGGCAGACGAGCTGCTCGCGCACGAGCGCGAGGACCGTGAGCGCCACGGCGGCATTGTCGCGCTGGAAGGCGCCGGCGAGCGCGAGCGGGAGCCCCTCCCAGCGGACACCCCCCGGGCCCGTGAAGACAAGCCCGCCGGCTGCCTCGGCGAGGACGCCGTCCACGCCGACGCGCGCGACCGGCGCACCGGCCGCCGCCGCCTGGGCGTCGATCACCGCCGCCGCCTCGGCGGGCACGGGACCGACCGCCAGCGGCACGCCCGGCTTGACGATCCCCGCCTTTTCGCGCGCGATCGCCGCGAGATCGGTGCCGAGGAACTCCTCGTGATCGAGCGCGATCGACGTGATCGCGGTCGCGAGCGGGTGGATCACGTTGGTCGCGTCGAGCCGGCCGCCGAGCCCCACCTCCACCACCGCCGCCTCGACGCCGATAGCCGCGAACCACTCGAAGGCGAGCAGCGTGGCGAACTCGAAGTGCGTGAGCGCAAGGTCCGCCGCCTCGACCGCGCGCCGCAGCTCGGCGACGAGCGCCACCACCGTCGCGTGCGGGATCGTGCGTCCGCCGGCGCGGATGCGCTCGGCGAAGTCGACCAGGTGCGGGGAGGTGTAGAGGCCGGTGCGCCAGCCTGCCGCGCGCAGGATCGCCTCGAGCATGGCCGCCGTCGACCCCTTGCCGTTGGTCCCGGCGATGTGCAGCGCCGGGAACCGCCGCTCGGGATGCCCGCGCAGCGCGAGCGCGGCGCGCATGCGCTCGAGCTTGAGGTCCCAGCCGCGCGTGCGCTCGAGCGCGAGGAGCCACGCGAGCGTCTCCCGGTAGGCGTCCACCGGTCCCTCCCCTCGCGACTAAGCGCCGGCGCGGCGGCGCGCCGTCGGGGTCATCGCGGCGCGCAGCGCGCGCACGAAGCGCGCCACCGCCCCGACGGCCCGCTCGCCGCCACCCTCCTCGACCAGGCGCGCGATCGCGCTCCCGACGATCACCGCGTCGGCGAAGCCGGCGATCCACGCGGCCTGCTCCGGGCGCTGGACGCCAAAGCCGACGCCGATCGGCAGGGGGGTCACGCGGCGCGCGCGGGCGACGAGCGCGGGCAGCTCGCGGGGCAGCTCGTCGCGGCCGCCGGTCACGCCGAGCACCGAGACGCAGTAGAGGAAGCCGCTCGCCGCCCGCGCGATCATGCGCATGCGCCCGGGCGGCGTCGTCGGCGCCAGCAGGCGGATCACGTCGAGGCCGTGCGTGCGCGCGGCCGTGCGCAGCTCGGCATCCTCCTCCGGCGGCAGGTCGACGCAGAGGAAACCGTCGGCGCCTGCCGCGGCGGCATCGCGGGCGAGCCGCTCCACCCCGTAGCGCAGGCAGGGATTGTAGTAGCCGAAGAGCACGACCGGCACGTCGGTTGCCCGCCGCAGCTCGGCGACCAGCGCGAGCACGCGCACGAGGCTCGTCCCGGCGGCGAGCGCCCGCGCGGCCGCGCGCTGGAGGACGGGGCCGTCGGCCATCGGGTCGGAGAAGGGCACGCCGAGCTCGATCGCGTCGGCCCCGGCCTCCACCGCCGCCAGCACGAGCGTGCGCGTCGTGGCGAGGTCGGGATCCCCGGCCGTGAAGAACGGGATCAGCGCCGCCGCGCCGCGCGCCCGCAGCGCCGCGAACGTCGCCGCGATGCGGCTCACGCGAGCGACACCCCGAGATGTGCGGCCACGGTCGCCATGTCCTTGTCGCCCCGACCCGAGAGGCCGACGAGCAGCAGCTTCCGCCGCGAGAGCCGCGGCGCGATCCGGATCGCATGCGCGACGGCGTGCGCGCTCTCGAGCGCCGGGATGATCCCCTCGGTCTCGGCGAGCAGGCGCAGCGCCCCGACCGCCTCGTCGTCGGTCGCGGTCACGTAGGTGGCGCGCCCGCTGTCACGGAGCCAGGCGTGCTCGGGCCCGACGCCGGGGTAGTCGAGGCCGGCGGAGATCGAGTGCGCCTCGCGGACCTGACCGGTCTCGTCCTGCAGGAGGTAGGTCTTGTTGCCGTGCAGCACGCCCACCACGCCAGCGGTGAGCGACGCCGCGTGCGCGCCCGTCTCGAGACCGCGTCCCGCCGCCTCGACGCCGACCAGCTCCACCCCCGGGTCGCCGCGAAAGGCGTGGAAGAGACCCATCGCGTTGCTCCCGCCGCCGACGCAGGCAATGACCACGTCGGGCAGCCGGCCGCAGGCCCGCCGCATCTGCCGGCGCGCCTCGCGGCCGATCACGGCCTGGAAGTCGCGCACCATGAGCGGGTAGGGATGCGGGCCCGCAACCGAGCCGATGACGTAGAAGGTGTCGCGCACGGTGGCGATCCAGTCGCGCAGCGCCTCGTTCATCGCGTCCTTGAGCGTGCGCGCGCCCGCGTCGACCACGCGCACCTCCGCGCCGAGGAGCTTCATGCGGAAGACGTTGAGGCTCTGGCGGCGGACGTCCTCCGCCCCCATGAACACCTCGCAGCGCAGCCCGAAGAGCGCCGCGACGGTCGCCGTCGCCACGCCGTGCTGCCCCGCGCCCGTCTCGGCAATGAGCCGCGTCTTGCCGAGGCGCCGGGCGAGCAGCGCCTGGCCGAGGGTGTTGTTGATCTTGTGCGCGCCCGTGTGCAGGAGGTCCTCGCGCTTGAGCCAGATCTGCGCCCCGCCGAGCCGCTCCGAGAGCCGGCGCGCGAAGTAGAGCCGCGTCGGCCGCCCCGCGTACTCGCGCAGCCACCAGGCGAGCTCGCGCTGGAAGGCGCGGTCGCGGCGGAGCCGCGCGTAGGCCCGCTCGAGCTCGAGCACGGCGGGCATGAGCGTCTCGGCGACGTAGCGGCCGCCGTAGGGCCCGAAGTGCCCGCCGGCGTCAGGCAGCCTTGGCAGCGCGGACGAATGCCGCGAGCTTCGCATGGTCCTTCTCTCCGGGACGCGACTCCACCCCCGATGCGACGTCCACCGCGAACGGCCGCAGCCGCCGCACGACCTCGGCGACCGTGTCCGGGAGGAGCCCCCCGGCCACGAACAGCCGCGCCGGCGGCACGCCGGCGGCCGCCTCGGGGTCGAGCGCAACCCCACTGCCCCCGTACACCCCCGGCACGAAGCTGTCCACGAGGACGAAGTCCGTCGGGTAGCGCGCCGCGAGCGCCAGAAGCGGCGTGCCCGGGCGCGCGCGCAGCGCCTTCACGGTGCGCCACGGCCAGCCGGCGCAGTACTCCGGCGACTCCTCGCCGTGGAACTGGAGCATGGCGAGCCCGACGGCCGCAGCGATGTCCTCGACCTCCGCGCGCGCGGCGTCCACGAACACGCCGACGAGCGGCGTGCCCGGGATCGCTGCCGCGATCTCGCGTGCCCGGGCGGGCGCGATGCGCCGGGGGCTCCCGGGCACGAAGTTCACCCCGACGAAGTCCGCGCCCGCGGCGACCGCGGCGCGGGCGTCGGCGACGGTGCACACGCCGCAGATCTTCACCCGGACGCTCATCGGCGCAGCGCGGCGAGCGCCGCGCCGGGATCGGGCGCGCCCATGAGCGCCTCGCCCACGAGCACCGCGTGCGCGCCGGCGGCGTGCATGCGCGCCACGTCGGCGGCCGTGGCGATGCCGCTCTCCGCGACGACCAGCACGCCCGGCGGCACGCGCCGCGCGAGCCGCTCCGTCGTCTCGAGCGTCGTGCGAAACGTGCGCAAATCGCGGTTGTTGATGCCGACCAGCGTGGTACCCGCCTCGAGCGCCCAGGCGAGCTCCGCCTCGTCGTGCACCTCGACGAGCACGTCGAGCTCGAGCGCCGCCGCGGCGGCGAGCAGCTTGGCCCCGAGCGCCGGCGGACACCCCGCCGCGATCAGCAGCACGGCGTCCGCCCCCCAGGCCCGCGCCTCCGCCACCTGGTAGGGGTCGACGAGGAAGTCCTTGCGCAGGCACGGCAGCGTACACGCCGCCCGCACCGCGGCGAGGTGCTCGAGCGACCCCTGGAAGAAGCGCTCGTCGGTGAGCACGGAGAGGGCCGCCGCGCCGCCGCGGGCATAGCTCAGCGCGTGCGCGGCCGGGTCGTAGTCGACGCGGATGAGGCCCCGCGACGGCGAGGCACGCTTGCACTCGGCGATCACGACGGGGACGGGCGCGCGCGCGAGCGCCGCGCGGAACCCGCGCCGCGGCTCGGCCCACGTCGGCCGCGCGCGCAGGGCCGCCTCGGGCACCGCGGCGCGGCGGGCGGCGATCTCGGCGCGCTTGTGGGCGAGGATCGCCTCGAGGATCACGGCGCCGCCTCCGCCCGGGCCGCGGCCGTGAACGCGATCAGCCGCTCGAGCACCGCGCGTGCCGCGCCCGAGTCGATCGCCGCCGCGGCGCACGCCACCCCGGCCGCGAGGTCCGCGGCGACGCCGGCGACGACGAGCGCCGCCCCGGCGTTGAGGCAGACGACGTCGCGGGCCGGGCCCCGCTCGCCCTCGAGCACCGCGCGCACGCGACGCGCCGACTCCGCCGCCGACGCCGCGCGGAGCGCCGCAGCCGGCGCGGGCGCGAGGCCCACCTCCGCCGCACGCACCGTCCGCACGCGCACCACCCCGTCGCTCAGCTCGGCCACCCGCGACTCGCCCTCGAGACCGAGCTCGTCGAGCCCGTCTTGGCCGCTCACCACCCACGCCCGCTCGGCTCCGGCGCGGGCGAGCACCGCGGCGAGCTGCTCGACCCGCGCGGGATCGGCCACGCCCACGAGCTGGCGGCGGACGCCGGCCGGATTCGCAAGCGGCGCCACCAGGTTGAAGAGCGTGCGCACGCCGAGCTCGCGCCGCACCGCCGCCGCGTGCCGGAGCCCGGGGTGGAGTGCCGGCGCGAAGAGAAAGGCAAAGCCCACGCGCCGCACGCAGGCGGCGAGCGCGGGCGGCGGCAGCGCGATCGTCACGCCGAGCGCTTCCAGCACGTCGGCACCGCCCACCGCACCCGACATCGCCCGGTTTCCGTGCTTGGCGACGGGCACGCCGGCCCCCGCCACGACGAGCGCGGCGGCGGTGGAGACGTTGAAGGTGCCCGCACCGTCGCCGCCCGTCCCGCAGGTGTCGATGGCGCCGGGCGGCACGTCCGGCACGGGGATGGCGCGGGCGCGAAGCGCGCGCACGGCGCCGGCCAGCTCCTCCACGGTCTCGCCCTTCATGCGCAGCGCGACCAGGAGCGCGCCGAGCTGCGCCGGCGTGGCCTCGCCCGCGAGGACGCGGTCCCACAGCGCGGCGCTCTCCGCCTCGGAGAGGTCGCGGCGTGCGAGCAGCCGCGCGAGCGCTTCGGGCACGGTCACGGCGCCGCACTCATCCCGCCGCCCGCACGTTGGCCGCCGCAGCGGCGAGAAAGTTCGCCAAAAGCCCCTTGCCGGCCGGCGTCCCGATGGACTCCGGGTGGAACTGGACGCCGTCGATTCGGTAACGACGGTGCCGGAGGCCCATCACCTCGCCGGCGGCCGTCCAGGCGGTCCGCTCGAGCACGGGGGGCAGCGTGCCGGGATCGACGAGCAGCGAATGATAGCGCATCGCCTCGAACGGGTCGGGCAGCCCGCGGAAGAGGCCGGTGCCCACGTGATGGACCCACGAGGTCTTGCCGTGCACCGGGCGGGCAGCGGGCACGACCGCCGCGCCGAACGCCGCGGCGATCGCCTGGTGCCCGAGGCAGACCCCGAGGATCGGTACCCGTCCGGCGAGGCGCCGGACCACGGCTATCGACACGCCCGCCTCCCCCGGCGTTCCCGGCCCCGGGGAGATCACGAGCGCATCCGGCCGCCGGCGCGCCACCTCCTCGGCCGTTATGGCGTCGCTCACGCACACCTCGACCGCGGCGCCGAGCTCGCCCAGGTACTGCGCGAGGTTCCACGTGAAGGAGTCGTGGTTGTCGAGCAGCACGACGCGGCAGGCGAACGCCGGGCTCACTGCTCCGACGCGACGAACGCGTGCGTCACGCCCTCCTGCTCGCGCAGCCGGCGCATCATCTGGCTCGCCTGCTCCGCCGTGGCATAGCGCCCGACGCGGATCCGGTACCACGTCTCGCCGTCGCGGACGACGTGCGTGAGCGCGACGTCGTAGCCGCGACGGCGGAGCTGATCGGCGAGCGCCTGCGCCTCGTACTGGCTGCGCGTCGGGTTGGCCTCCACGGTCCACGGGCCGGTGGCCGCCCGCGCGGGCGGCGGGACCGGCGCGGCGGGGCGCGCGGCGGCGGGGGGCGAGGCCGGGTGTGCGACTGCCGGCGTCGCCGGCGCCGGCCGCGGCTCTGGTGCCGCAGCCACCTGCCCCGGTGGCGCGGCGGGCAGGGTCGGCGCAGGGGATGCCGGCGGCGGGGGAGTCGCCGACTCCGCCGTCGGCGCGGGCGCGGCCGGCTCCGGGGGGCGGGCGCCGAGCAGCTCGTCGTAGAACGACGGCTGGGTCGGCTCCTTCGGGTGCTGGCCCTCCGGCGGCGGCACCGAGGTGACCGGCAGGCGCACCACCCGCTCTTCCTCGCCGAGACGCCGTTCCTGCATCCCCTTCCCCACGTAGAACCCGAGGAGGTAGACGAACCCGCAGGTCACCGCCCAGGCCGTCAGCAGGACGAGGCGGTCCCAGAACCGGAGCCCGGCGCGTTGCGGCTTGGGCACCCTGTCAGCTCCCCGCGGGCACCCCGACGCCGAGGAGCGCGAGCGCGGTCCGCAGCGCCCGTGCCACGCCGCCGGCGAGCGCGCGCCGCGCGGGGGTCGGTTCGAGATCGTCGGTCACGGCAGCGAGACGATTATAGTAGCGGTGAAAGGCCGCGGCCAACTCGACCGCGAAGCCGGCGAGCACGTGCGGCGCGAGTCGGGCCGCCGCGTCGATCGCGTCGGGCAGCTCCACCGCCGCGCGCAGCACCGGCTCTGCCGCGTCGTCCAGTGCCTCCAAGCCCGCGGCGGCGGGCAGCGGGCCCAAGCGTCGGATCCGTTCGAGCGCGTAGCCGACGGCGACGAGCGGGCTCTCGATGCCCTGCGGCGCGCCGAGCCCCGGATCCAGGTCGACCGGCTGGGCCGGTGCCCGGCGCAGCAGGGCGAACCGCACGGCGTCGACCGGCGGGCGCTCGCCCGCGGGCGCCGCGTGCACCGCGCCCACGGCGACGACCGCGTCGTGCGCCTCGGTGCCGCGCACCGCAACCCGCCAGGGGCGGCCGACGTCGCTTCGCGTCGCGCGCGCCACCGCATAGCCGCAGGCGGCGAGCGCGTTCGCCGTCGCCTCGGCGATCGCGAGCGCCCGCGGCGGCGGCTCGCCGGCGCCCGAAAGGAGCAGCACCAGGGCGGCGCGCCCGCCACCCACCGCCGAGCGACCCCACGCGGGGCCGGCCGCCAGCGCATCAGCGAAGAGCGCGCGCCAGAAGGCCCCGGTGAAGCGGACGTTCAAGAACCCCGGCCCGCCCACCTCGACCGACGCAAGCCAGCCGCCGGGATCGTCGAGCCCGCGCGCGACCGCCGCCGCGAGCTTACCCGCCGGGCGCCCCGTGCGCCGGGCAAGCACGAGGCCGACGTCGGTCGTGAGATCCCCCCAGGCCGGGTCGGCCGGCCGGAGCACGCGAAAGCCCTCCGCCGCAGCGGGCGCAAAGCCTTCGGCCGCAGCGACCCGCTCGACCGCGGTGCGGACGAGCGCGGCAAGCCGTCCCCGGGGCCGGTCCGCCGTCAGCCGCCCGCCGCCGCGCGGCTGCGCGGCGCGTGCTCCTGGCCAGGCTTCTCCGCGCTGCGGCGGCGGGCCTTCTTCTTCCCGCCTCCGGCCGCCTCGCTGCCCGGCCGGTCGACCAGCTCGACGAGCGAGAGCGGGGCCGCGTCACCCGGGCGCACGCCGAGCTTGATCACCCGCGTGTAGCCGCCCCGGCGCGCGGCGTAGCGCGGCGCGAGCTCGTCGAAGAGCTTCTTCACGGCCGAGCGGCCGCGGAGGATGGCCGCCGCCCGCCGGCGCGCGTGCAGCGTGCCCTGCTTGCCCAACGTGATCATCCGGTCGGCCCAGCGCCGCAGCTCCTTCGCCTTCGCGTCCGTCGTGCGGATCACCTCGCGCTCGACGAGAGCGGTGACGAGGTTACGCAGCAGCGCCCGACGGTGTGCCGGGCTGCGGTTGAGCTTCACGCCGGCGACGCGGTGGCGCATGGCTCAGGCGGTCTCCTTCTCGCGCTGCAGGCGCCGCCGGTCGAGCTCCTCGCGCGAGGGGAAGTTCTCGAGCCGCATGCCGAGGCTCAACCCCATCTCGCGCAGGATTTCCTTGATCTCGTTCAGCGACTTGCGCCCGAAGTTCTTGGTCTTGAGCATCTCCTGATCGGTGCGCTGGACGAGCTCGCCGATGTACTTGATGTCGGCGTTCTGCAGGCAGTTGGCCGAGCGGACGGAGAGCTCGAGATCGTCGACGGTCCGGAAGAGGTTCTCGTTGAGGGTGCCGTCGGCGCGCGCTTCCGCCGGCGCGGCGGCCGGCTCCTCCTCGAAGTTCACGAAGATCGCCACCTGGTCCTGGAGGATGCGGGCCGCGTAGGCCACCGCGTCCTCGGGGCGCACGCTGCCGTCGGTGTGCACCTCGAGCACGAGCCGGTCGTAGTCCGTGCGCTGGCCCACGCGGGCGTTGGTGACCGTGAAGTTCACCTTGGTGATCGGCGAGAAGATCGCGTCGATGGGGATCGTGCCGACGGGATCGTCCTCGCGCTTGTTGCGGTCGGCCGGCACGTAGCCCCGCCCGAGCCGCACGACCAGCTCCATGTCGAGCTCGGCGTCCTTGGCGAGCGTCGCCACGTGGTGGTTCGGGTTGAGGATCTCGAGCCGCGGGCCGCCCTGGATGTCGCCGGCGCACACCTCGCGCGGGCCCTTCACCCGGAGGTGGGCCACCTCCTCGGTGGTGTCGTGCAGCTTGACCCGCACCTCCTTCAGGTTGAGCACGATGTCGGTGACGTCCTCGGTGACCCCCGGCAGCGTGGAGAACTCGTGCAGCACCCCCTTCACGCGCACGGCGACGATCGCCGCGCCCTGGAGCGAGGAGAGGAGGATGCGCCGCAGCGCGTTGCCGACGGTGGTGCCGAAGCCCCGCTCGAAGGGCTCCCCGTAGAACTTGCCGTACGTCGGCGTGAGGCTCTTGTCGTCCACCTCGAGCCGCCGCGGCTTGATCAGGTCGCGCCAGTTCCCCTGCGCGATGGCATCCGGACGCCGGATCGTGAGTTCCTGCGATTCCATGTACCCTTCCCCTGATGCGTCGGGCTACTTCGAGTACAGCTCGACGACCAGCTTCTCGTTGATCGGCATGGTGAGGTCCGCGCGCGTGGGCAGGGCCTTCACCCTGCCCCGAAACGCCTCGGCGTCGACCTCGAGCCAGTCGGGCACCCCGCGCCGCTGCGCCACCGCCAGCGACTCGGCGATCCGCGCGATGCGCCGGCTGCGCTCGCGCACGCTCACGACGTCGCCCGCGCGCACGAGGTACGAGGGCACGTCGACCTTGCGGCCGTTGACGGTGAGGTGCCCGTGGCGCACGAGCTGGCGGGCCTCGGCGCGCGAGGTCGCAAACCCGAGCCGGTAGGCGATGTTGTCGAGCCGCCGCTCGAGGAGCTGCAACAGCATGTCGCCGGTGACACCCTTGCTCCGGTCGGCGAGGTCGAAGTAGCGGCGGAACTGCCCCTCGAGCAGACCGTAGATGCGCCTGAGCTTCTGCTTCTCGCGGAGCTGGATCGCGTACTCCGAGAACTTCGGCCGCGCCTGGCCGTGCTCGCCGGGCGGATAATTGCGCCGCTCGATGGAGCACTTGTCCGTGTAGCACCGCTCGCCCTTCAGAAACAGCTTGAGCCCCTCCCGCCGGCAGAGGCGGCAGACCGCGCCCGTGTACCGTGCCACTGGCTACCCCCTCATACGCGCCGGCGCTTGGGCGGCCGGCAGCCGTTGTGCGGGATCGGCGTCACGTCCTTGATGACCGTCACGGTGAACCCGACCGCCTGGAGGCTGCGCAGCGCGGACTCGCGCCCCGCCCCCGGGCCCTTCACGAACACCTGCACCTGGCGCATGCCGAGCTCGGCCGCTTTGCGCGCCGCCGCCTCGGCGGCCACCTGCGCGGCGAACGGGGTCCCCTTGCGTGCGCCCTTGAAGCCGACCGAGCCCGCCGTCGCCCAGACCACGACGTTCCCCTGCGGATCGGTGATGGTGACCACCGTGTTGTTGAAGGTCGAATGGATGTGCACCACGCCCTCGCTGACCAGCCGCTTCACCTTCTTGCGGCGGATCGGCGTCGGCGGCGGCGTCTCGGGGGCCGCGGCCTTCGCAGCGGCCGGGTCGGCCTGCTTCGCCATGCGCTCTCCTCACCCCTTCGGCGGCGGGGGCTTCTTGCCCGCGATCGTCCGCCGCGGTCCCTTGCGCGTGCGCGCGTTGGTGTGCGTGCGCTGGCCGCGCACCGGCAGGTTGCGGCGGTGCCTGAGCCCGCGGTAGCAGCCGAGATCGACCAGGCGCTTGATGTCCGCCGCGATCTCGCGGCGCAGGTCGCCCTCGACCTTGTAGTTGGCGTCGATCTCGCGGCGCAGCCGCGTGATCTCCTCGTCGGTGAGATCGTCGCTCCGCCGCCCGGGATCCACGCCGGCCGCCGCGCAGAGCTTGAGCGCGGTGCTCCGGCCGATCCCGAAGATGTAGGTGAGCGCGATCTCCATGCGCTTGTTGTGCGGCAGATCCACCCCGGCGATCCGAGCCATGCGCCGCCCCCCTCTCAGCCTTGCCGCTGCTTGTGGCGCGGATTCGCGCAGAGCACGCGCACCACGCCCGCGCGGCGGACGACCTTGCACTTCCGACAGATGGGCTTCACCGAGGCACGCACCTTCATGGCGTCACTCACCGGGGCTCAGGGTAAACTCAAAATATACGGGCCATCGGCCGTCACCGCAACGGAGTGCTCGAAGTGCGCCGAGAGCCGACCGTCCCGCGTCGCCGCCGTCCAGCCGTCGTCCTTGACGAACACCTCGGCCCCGCCCGCGTTGACCATGGGCTCGATCGCGAGCACGAGCCCCTCCTGGAGCCGCACGCCGCGCAGCCCGGTGCGGTAGTTCGGCACCTGCGGGTCCTCGTGCAACCGCCGGCCGATGCCGTGGCCCACGAACTCCCGCACCACCGAGTACCCGGCGGCCTCGGCGACGTCCTGCACGGCGGCCGAGATGTCGGCGATGTGCCCGCCCGGCCGGATCGCCTCGATGCCGGCTCGCAGCGCCGCCGCCGTGGTCTCCATGAGCCGCCGGGCTTCCGCACCCACCGTGCCCACCGGCACGGTGATGGCCGCGTCGCCGTAATAGCCCTGGTAGCTCACGCCGAAATCGAGCCCGACGATGTCGCCCTCGCGGAGCACGCGGCGGGACGAGGGGATGCCGTGCACGACCTCGTCGTTGATCGAGATGCAAATCGATGCCGGAAACACGCGGCCGGCCACCGTGTAGCCCTTGAACGCGGGGGTAGCCCCCTTCTTGCGGGTGAGCTCTTCCGCGAGGGCATCGAGCTCGCCCGTGGTGACGCCGGGCCGGACGCGGGCGCGCACTTCGGCGAGGATCTCGGCGACGATCGCGTTCGCCACCCGCATCCGCTCGATCTCGTCGCGTGACTTGAGGACGATCACCGCACGCCCGCCACGATCCGGTCGAAGACCTCCGTGCGGCTCCCCATCCCGTCGACCTCGCGGAGCAGCCCGAGCGCCCGGTAGTGCTCGACGACGGGCCCGGTCTCCCGCTCGTACACGTCGAGCCGATGTCGCACCGTCTCTTCGCGGTCGTCCTCGCGCTGCACGAGCGGCCCGCCGCAGCGGTCGCACACCCCGGGGCGCGCGGGCGGGTCGTAGACGAGGTGGAACATCGCCCCGCAGCGGGCGCAGACGCGGCGCCCGGAAAGGCGGCGCACCAGCTCCTCGCGCGGGAGGCGCAGGTAGACGACGCCGTCGAGCCGCTCGCCGCGGCGGGCGAGAAACGCGCCCAGGGCCTCCGCCTGCGCCACGGTGCGGGGGAAGCCGTCGAGCACGAATCCGCGCGCGCCCTCCGCCGTGGCGAGCCGCTTCTCGACCACGTCGATCATCAGCGCGTCGGGCACGAGACCGCCGTCGTGGAGATAGCGCTGGACCGCGCGGCCGAGGGGCGTTCCCGCCCGTTCTGCCTCACGCAGCATGTCGCCCGTCGAGATGTGCGGCACGCCGAGCCGCTCCTCGAGGAGCCGCGCCTGCGTCCCCTTGCCGGCGCCCGGCGGCCCGATCATGACCATCCGCACCGCACGCCCCCCTACCGCCGTCCCCGCAGCCGCCCGCGCTTCATGAAGCCCTCGTAGCTGCGCGTGATGAGGTGCGTCTCCATCGCCGCGATCGTGTCGAGCGCCACGCCGACGACGATGAGGAGCGCCGTGCCGCCAAAGTAGAAGGGGACCTTGAACCGGCTCACGAGGATCGTCGGCAGCACGCAGATCGCGGCGACGTAGAGCGCACCCGGCAGGGTGATGCGCACGAGAATGCGGTCGATGTAGTCGGCCGTGCGCTGGCCTGGCCGGATGCCGGGGATGTACCCGCCGAACTTCTTGAGGTTGTCCGCGACGTCGACCGGATTGAACGTCACCGCAGTGTAGAAATAGCAGAAGAAAATGATGAGGCCGACGTAGGCGACCGTGTACAGCCAGCTCCCCGGCGCGAGCTGCTGCGAGATCCACTGCGCCCACGGGTGGTCGATGAAGTTCGTGATCGTCCCCGGGAAGAGGAGCAGCGAAGAGGCGAAGATCGGCGGGATCACGCCCGAGGTGTTCACCTTGAGCGGCAGGTGCGAGGTCTGCCCGGCATACATCCGCCGGCCCACCACCCGCTTGGCGTACTGCACGGCGATGCGCCGCTGACCGCGCTCGACGAAGATGATCGCCGCCACGATCGCGATCATGAAGACCGCGAGAAACAGCGCGACGAAGATCGACATCTCGCGCTGGCGAACGAACTCGAGGGTAGTCGCCACCGCCGACGGCATGGCCGCGACGATGCCCGCGAAGATGATGAGCGAGATGCCGTTGCCGATGCCGCGCTCCGTGATCTGCTCGCCGAGCCACATGATGAAACAGGTCCCGGTGGTGAGCGTGATCACGGTCATGATCCGGAAGTGCCAGCCCGGCTCGAACACGACCCCGCCGCCGCCGGGCGCCTCGATCGACTCGAGGCCGACCGCGATGAAGAAGCTCTGCACGAGCGAGAGCGCGACGGTGCCGTAGCGCGTGTACTGGGTGATCTTGCGCTGGCCGATCTCGCCTTCCTTCTGGAGCTTCTCGAGGTAGGGGATCACCACGGTGAGGAGCTGGAAGATGATGCTCGCGCTGATGTAGGGCATGATCCCGAGCGCGAAGATCGAGAACCGCTCGAGCGCCCCGCCGGAGAAGAGGTTCACGAGCCCGACGATGTTGTTGCGCGCCTGGGCGAAGAACGAGGCGAGCGCGAGCCGGTCGATGCCGGGGGTGGGGATCGCCACGCCGATGCGATAGACCGCGAGCGCGCCGGCGGTGAAGAGCAAGCGGCGGCGCAGCTCGGGCACGCGCGAGGCGTTGGAGAAGCCCTCAAGCACCGATCGTCTCCAGGCGGCCGCCGAGCGCCTCGAGGCGCTCGCGGGCGCGCTTGCTCGCCGCGTGCACCCGCAGCGTGAGCGCGTGCTCGAGGGTGCCGTCGGCCAGGCACTTGATCGGTCCGCGCCCGCGCACCAGCCGCTCGCTCCGCAGCTCCTCGGGGCCGACGGTGCTCCCGGCCGGGAAGCGCGCGAGCTGCCCCAGGTTCACGATCGCGTACGCGACCCGCGACACGGGCCGGAACCCGCGCTTCGGGAGCCGTCGCTGCAGCGGCATCTGCCCGCCTTCGTAGCCGGGCGGCGTGTTCCCGCCGCTGCGCGAGCGCCGCCCCTTGTGTCCCCGCCCGGCGGTCTTCCCCCGACCCGAGCCGGGCCCGCGCCCGACGCGGCGGCGGCGGCGCGTCGCCCCAGGGGCCGGATGGAGCCTGCTGAGATCCATCCTCTATCCCTCCGTCTCGACGAGGTGTGCGACCTTGCCCAGCATGCCGCGCACAGCCGGGGAGTCCTTGAGGATGACCGACTTGCCGACGCGCGTGAGCCCGAGCCCGCGCAGCGTGAGGCGCTGGCGCGGGCTCGTCCCGATCGGGCTGCGGCGCAGCGTCACCTTGACGATCCGCTCGCTCATCCGCGCAGCTCGTCGACGCTCTTCCCGCGCAGTGCGGCCACCTGCTCGGGGGGGCGCAGCTCGCGCAGCGCGGCCATGGCCGCGCGCACCATATTGTGGGGGTTGTTCGAGCCGAGGCACTTGGTGAGCACGTCGGAGACGCCAGCCAGCTCGACGACCGCCCGCACCCCGCCGCCGGCGATCACGCCCGTGCCGGCCGAGGCGGGGCGCAGGAGCACCGTGCCCGCGCCGAAGCGGCCGACGACCTCGTGCGGGATCGTGCCCTCGACCAGCGGGACCTCGACGAGGTCCTTCTTCGCCTTCTCGATGCCCTTGCGGATCGCCTCGGGCACCTCGTTGGCCTTGCCGAGACCGAACCCGACCCGCCCGCGCCCATCGCCGACGACGACGAGCGCGCTGAAGCTGAAGCGACGGCCGCCCTTGACGACCTTCGCCACCCGGTTGATGTGAACCACCTTCTCCTTGAGCTCGTTCCCCTGCGCGTCGAGCACCTGGCGCCGCGGCCCGGCTCCTCCGAATTGTGCCATCAGAACTCCAGCCCGCCCTCGCGGGCGCCCTCGGCAACTGCCCGCACCCGGCCATGGTAGAGAAAGCCGTTGCGATCGAACACCACCCGGGTGATGCCCTTCTCCCGGCAGCGCCGCGCGAGGAGCAGCCCGACCTCCTTGGCCGCCGTCACGTCGCCGCTCCGCTTGAGCTGCCCGCGCAGCTCGGGCGACTGGGTCGACACCGCGAGCAGCGTTCGCCCCGACTCGTCCGTGATCACCTGCGCGTAGATGTGGCGGTTGCTGCGAAACACCGACAGCCGCGGCCGGGCGTCGGTCCCGCGCACCCGCGCTCGCACGCGCGCGCGCCGGCGATCGCGGGCGACCACTCGCGGATCGGTGCGCATCAGCGCGTCGCCCCCGCGGCCGCCTTGCCCGCCTTGCGGCGGATCGTCTCGCCCGCGTACTTGACGCCCTTGCCCTTGTAGGGCTCGGGCGCGCGCAGCGCGCGGAGCTGGGCCGCCACCTGGCCGAGCAATTCGCGGTCCGCGCTCTCGAGCGTGATCACCACCTGCCGATCGACCTTCGCCGTCACCCCGGGGGGGAGCTGATAGGCGATCGGATGCGAGTAGCCGAGCGTGAGCCAGAGCACGTTGCCGCGCAGCTCGGCGCGGTAGCCGACGCCGTTGATCTCGAGCGCGCGGGTGAACCCCTTGGCCGCGCCCTCGACCATGTTGGCGACGAGCCGCCGCGTGAGCCCGTGGAGGCTGCGCAGGGCGCGCGCGTCGCCTTCCGGCTTCACCACCGCGCTCCGGCCCGTCACCTCGATCCGGATCCCCGGGGGAAGCCTCCGCACGAGCGTCCCCCGGGGTCCCTCGACCCGCACCGTGCCGTCGGCGACGTGCATCGTGACGCCGTCGGGCACCGCAATGGGCAGCCGTCCAATGCGCGACATGACGTCCTCTTACCACACCATGCAGAGCAGCTCGCCGCCGACCCGCGCGCGGCGCGCCTCGCGGTCGGCCAGCACCCCCTTCGGCGTCGACAGCACGCTCACGCCGAGGCCCTTGCGCACCGCCGGAATCTCCCCCACCCCGACGTAGACCCGCAGGCTCGGCCGGCTCACGCGCTTGAGCCCGCCGATCGCCGGCCGGCGGCGCGCATCGTACCGCAGCCCGATGCGCAGCACCCGCCGCGCCCCCTCCTCCACGACGGTCACCTCCTCGAGGTAGCCCTCGGCCGCGAGCACCCGTGCGATCTCCTGCTTGAGCCGCGACCAGGGCACGTCCACGCTCGCCTTGCGCGCCGCGACGGCGTTGCGGATGCGGGTGAGCATGTCGGCGATCGGATCGGTCATCATCGGCGGTTCACCAGCTCGCCTTCACGAGGCCGGGGACCTGCCCCTGGCGGGCGAGCGTGCGCAGGCAGATCCGGCAGAGGCGGAAGCGGCGGTAGAACGCCCGCGGGCGGCCACACACCGGGCAGCGGTTGTAGGCCCGGACCTTGAACTTCGGGGGTCGCGCCGCCTTCACCATGAGACAGGTCTTTGCCATCGGCCTCGAATACCCTCGTCACGCCCGGAACGGCATCCCGAGCGCCTTCAGCAGGGCCTTTCCTTCGGCGTCCGTCCGCGCGGTCGTACAGATCACCACCGTGAGCCCCTTGATCTTGTCCACCTTGTCGAGGTTGATCTCCGGGAAGATCACCTGCTCCCGGATCCCGAGCGAGTAGTTGCCGCGGCCGTCGAAGGCCCGGTCGGGCACCCCCTTGAAGTCGCGCACGCGCGGCAGCGCGACGTTCACGAGCCGGTCGAAGAACTCGTACATCCGCGCCCCGCGCAGCGTCACCATCGCGCCGATGGGCGTCCCCTCGCGCAGCTTGAAGTTCGAGATCGCCTTGCGCGCGCGGGTGACCACCGGCCGCTGCCCGGTGATCGCCGCCAGCTCCTCCACCGCCGAGTCGAGCACCTTCGGGTTCTGCGTCGCCTCGCCGAGCCCCATGTTGAGCACGATTTTCTCGAGCCGCGGCACGGCGAGCGGGTTCGTCTTGCCGAGATCGCGGGCGAGCGCCGGCACGATCTCGCGCCGGTAGCGCTCGAGCAGCCGCGGAATGGACGGGGGCGCTGCGGGCGTCTCAGGCATGGTCGAGCTGCTCGCCGCAGCGCCGGCAGATCCGCACGGCGCGGCCGTTCTCGAGCCGCCGCGTGCCGACGCGCGTCGGCTTGTTGCAGCGGCCGCAGATGGGGAGCACGTTCGATGCGTGGATCGACGCCTCCTTCTCCACGATCCCGCCGGGGCTCTGCACACCCCGCGGCTTCGTATGCCGCTTCACCAGATTCACGTGCTCGATGACCACGCGGTCGCGCTCGGGCAGGACGCGCAGCACCTTGCCCGTCTTGCCGCGCTCGCGGCCCGCAATCACCATCACCGTATCGTCCTTGCGCAGCCGTTGGAGCGCCATGCTAGAGCACCTCGGGCGCGAGCGAGATGATCTTCATGAACCGCTTGGCGCGCAGCTCCCGGGCGACCGGGCCGAAGATGCGGGTGCCGATCGGCTCGCGCGCGTTGTCGATGAGCACCGCGGAGTTCGTGTCGAAGCGGATGTAGGAGCCGTCGGGGCGGCCCACCTCTTTCGCGGTGCGGACGACCACCGCCCGGGTTACGTCGCCCTTCTTCACCTTCGCGTTCGGAATCGCCTCCTTCACCGAGACCACGATCACGTCGCCGATCGAGGCGTACTTCCGCCGCGTGCCGCCGAGCACCTTGATGCACAGCACCTTGCGGGCGCCGCTGTTGTCGGCGACGTCGAGGACGGTCTCCGCCTGGATCATGCCGGCACCTCCCCGCCTGCCACCGGCTCGCCGGCCCCCTCCTGCCGGGAGAGGATCGCCTGGACGGCCCAGCGCTTGTCGTGCGAGCGCGGCCGGGTCTCGACGATCCGCACCCGGTCGCCCACGCGGCAGCGGTTCTGCTCGTCGTGCGCCTTGTAGCGCACCCGCCGGCGCAGGTACTTGCGGTACTTGGCGTGCCGCACCAGCCGGTCGACGACGACTACGACGGTCTTGTCCATGCGGTCGGAGACGACCAGCCCCTCGCGCTGCTTGCGCCGCCCGGTGCTCATCTGGCCCCTCCGCCGTGCGTGCGCTCGCGGAGCACGGTCTTCACCCGCGCGAGGTCGCGGCGCGTGCTGCGAACCTTCATCGGATTGGGGAGCTGCGAGGTCGCCCGCCGCAGCCTGAGGTGGAACAGCTCCTCGACGAGCTCGCGCTCCTTCGCCCGCAGCTCCTCGAGCCCCATCTCGCGCAGCTCCCGGGCCTTCATGCCGCCGTGCCTCCGGCCGGCGCGGCGTGGCGCTCGCGGATCTGGCTTGCGACCGAGAGCTTCGCCGCAGCGAGCTTGAGCGCGCGCACCGCGGCCGTGCGCTCCACCCCCTCCATCTCGAAGAGCATGCGGCCAGGCTTCACCACCGCCACCCACGACTCGGGCGACCCCTTCCCCTTGCCCATGCGCGTCTCGGCGGGCTTCTTCGTGAGCGGCTTGTCGGGGAAGACCCGCACCCACACGCGCCCGCCGCGCTTGATGGCCCGCGTGAGGGCGACGCGCGCGGCCTCGATCTCCCGCGCGCTCATCCAGCCCCGCTCGAGCGCCTGCAACCCGTAGTCGCCGAAGGCGAGTGTCGCCCCCCGCCACGCCGTGCCCCGGCGGCGCCCCTTCTGCATCTTCCGCCACTTGACCTTCTTCGGAGCGAGCATCTGCGGTCTCCGCTACACGCCGAGGGCGGCGCGCTCCTCCTCCTGCTTGCTCAGGACCTCGCCCCGGAAGATCCACACCTTGACGCCGATCACGCCGTAGGTCGTCTTCGCTTGGGCGAAGCCGTAGTTCACGTCCGCGCGCAGCGTGTGCAGTGGCACGCGGCCCTCGCGGTACCACTCCGTGCGCGCGATCTCGGAGCCGCCGAGCCGCCCCGCGCACTGCACGCGGATGCCCTGCGCGCCCATGCGCATCGCGCGCGCGACCGCCTCCTTCATGGCGCGCCGGAACGCCACCCGCCGCTCGAGCTGCAGCGCCACGTTCTCGGCCACGAGCTGGGCGTCGAGGTCGGGGCGGCGGACCTCCTGGATGTTGATGAACGTCTCCTTGCGGGTGAGCCGGCCGAGCTCCTGCTTGAGCTTCTCGATCTCGGCGCCCTTCTTGCCGATCACGATGCCGGGCCGTGCGGTGTAGATGTTGATCTTCGCCTTGTTGGCCGCGCGCTCGATCTCGATCTTGGAGACGCCGGCGTGGTAGAGGCGCTTCTTCAAGAAGTTGCGGATCTTGATGTCCTCGTGCAGGAGGTCCGCGTACTCGCGGTGGGCGAACCAGCGCGAATCCCAGCTCTCGATCACGCCCACGCGGAAGCCCTTCGGATGCACCTTCTGGCCCACGGCTTACCTCTCCCCGCCCGTCCGGCGCTCGTCGACGACGATGGTGATGTGGCTCGTGCGCTTGAGGATCCGCGTCGCCCGGCCGTGTGCGCGCGTGAGGAACCGCTTGAGCGTCGGGCCCTCGTCGACGTAGGCGCGCTTGACGACGAGCCTGTCCACGTCGACCCGCTGCCCGGACTCCGCGTTCGCCACCGCCGAGCGGAGCGTCTTGGCGACGAGCTTCGCGCCGCGCTTGGGCGTGTACTCGAGGATGCCGAGCGCCGTCTCGACGGGCTTGCCGCGGATGAGCCCGACGACGAGCCGCGCCTTCTGCGCCGAGAGCCGCACGAACCGGCTGGTCGCCCGCGCCTCCATGCTCACGCCTTCTTCGCGGTGGCCGCGGGCGCCGCGGCGGCGGCCGGCGCCGCGCCCTCGACCTTCCCCTTGCGGTCCCCCGAGTGCCCGTGGAAGGTCCGCGTCGGCGCGAACTCGCCGAGCTTGTGGCCCACCGCGTTCTCGGTGACGAACACCGGGATGAACTTGCGCCCGTTGTGGACCGCGAAGGTGAAGCCGACCATTTCCGGCGTGATGGTCGAGCGCCGCGACCACGTCTTCACCACGCGCTTCTCGCCGCTCTCGATCATCGCCCGCACCTTCTTGAGCAGGTGCGCGTCCACGAACGGCCCCTTCTTGACCGACCGCGCCACCGACGCCTATCCCTTCCCCGCCTTCCGCCGCTGGACGATCCAGCGGTCGGTGCGCTTGTTGTGCCGCGTCTTGTAGCCCTTGGTGGGCTTGCCCCACGGCGTCTGCGGGTGGTTGCCCTTCGAGCGGCCCTCGCCACCGCCGTGCGGGTGATCGACCGGATTCATGGCGATCCCGCGCACGCGCGGGCGCCGGCCGAGCCAGCGCACGCGGCCGGCCTTCCCGTAGGAGATGTTCTCGTGCTCGAGGTTTCCCACCTGGCCCACCGTCGCGCGGCAGGCAAGCCGCACGCGCCGCAGCTCGCCCGACGGCAGCTTGAGCAGCGCGTAGTCGCCCTCCTTCGCCATGAGCTGGATGGCCGCCCCGGCGCTGCGCCCGAGCTGTCCGCCGTGCCCCTCGCGGAGCTCCACGTTGTGGATGACGCTCCCGAGCGGGATGTTCGCGAGCGGCAGGCTGTTCCCGGGCTTGATGTCGGCCGTGGGCCCCGCCTCCACCCTGTCGCCCACGCCGAGCCCGACGGGGGCGAGAATGTAGCGCTTCTCGCCGTCGGCGTAGTGGAGGAGCGCGATGCGCGCCGAGCGGTTCGGATCGTACTCGATGGCGGCCACGGTCGCCGGCACGCCCACCTTGTCGCGCTTGAAGTCGATGCGTCGGTAGAGCCGCTTGTGTCCGCCGCCGCGATGGCGAACGGTCATGCGGCCGAGGTTGTTGCGCCCGCCCGACTTCCGCAGCGGCTCGGTGAGCGCGGGCTCGGGACCCCGCCGGGTGATCTCGGCGAAGTCGTGCCCGGTCTGGAAGCGACGGCCCGCGGATGTCGGGCGATACTGGACGATGGCCACGGCGCTACGCTCCTTCGAAGAAGTCGATCCGGTCGCCTTCGGCGAGCGTGACGTACGCCTTCTTCCAGTCGGGCCGGCGGCCGTGGTGACGGCCGACGCGGCGGACCTTGCCGAGCTGCTGCGCCGTGCGGACCTTCACCACGCGCACCTTGAACAGCGTCTCGACCGCCTGGCGGATCTCGATCTTGTTCGCCCGCGGGTGCACCCGAAACACGACCTGGTTGCCGGCCTCGCCGACGAGCGTGCCCTTCTCCGTGATCACGGGCCCCTGCACGACCTCGGCCAGGTTCATGCCCCGTCTCCCAGCCGCGCCGCAACGGCCTCGAGCGCCGGCCTGGTCATCACGAGCGTCGCGTGGGCGAGCACATCGTAGACGTTGAGCGCCGCGGCGGGCAGCACCTTCACCTGGGGGAGGTTGCGTGCCGCGAGCCCGACGGTGGCATCGGGCGCCGCGAGCACGACGAGCACGCTTCCCTCGATGCCGAGCCCGGCGAGCCACGCGAGCATGCGCTTGGTCCGCGGCTCTTCGAGCCGGATCCCGTCCACGACCACGAGGCGGCCCTCGGCGTGCCGCGCCGCGAGCGCCGAGCGCAGCGCCGCGCGGCGCGCCGACCGCGGGAGCCGCTGCGTGTAGTCGCGCGGGCGCGGACCGAAGATCGTCCCGCCGCCCGTCCACAGCGGCGAGCGGATGCTGCCCGCCCGCGCTCGTCCGGTCCCCTTCTGCCGCCAGGGCTTCTTGCCGCCGCCGCGCACCTCGCCCCGCGTCTTGGTCTTCGCCGTGCCCGCCCGGCGGCTCGCCCGCTGCGCGCGCACGGCCTCGTAGAGAAGGTGCTCGCGCACCGGCCCGGTAAGCACGGCCGCCGGCACCTGCACCTCGCCCACCGGCTCGCGCTGCGGCGAGAGCACCGGGAGACGCAGCACCTCGCTCATCCCTGCCGGGCCTCCCCCATGCGCCGCACGAGCACCGTGCCCCGGCGCGCGCCGGGCACGGCGCCGCGCACGAGCAGGAGATGCTCCTCGGGCCGCACGGCCACGACCGTGAGATTGCGCACGGTCACCCGCTCCGCACCCCAGCGGCCCGCCATGCGCTTGCCCTTGAAGACGCGTCCCGGAAACGAGCGGTTGCCGATCGAGCCACCGTGGCGGAAGTACTCGTGCGTGCCGTGCGAGGCCGGGAAGCCGCCGAACTTGTGCCGCTTGATGACCCCCGCCGTCCCCCGGCCCTTGCTCGTCCCGGTCACCTGCACGCGCTCGCCCGCCTTGAAGACGTCGGCCACGGTGACCTGCGCCCCGACGGGCGGCACGTCCGGCCCCTCGACGCCGAGCTCCCGGAGCACCGCGAACGCGGGCGTGCCCGCCTTCGCGAACTGCCCGGCGAGCGCCTTCGGGAGCCGCCGGGTCTTGCGCACGCCGAAGCCGAGCTGCACGGCGTCGTAGCCGTCGCGCTCGGCCCGGCGCGTCGCCACCACCGTGCACGGCCCCGCCTCGATGACCGTCACCGGCACGAGCACGCCGTCGGCCGTGTAGACCTGCGTCATGCCGAGCTTGCGTCCGATGAGGCCCGCCACAGCCATCGCCGCACCTACTGGAGCTTGATCTCCACGTCGACGCCGGCGGCCAGGTCGAGCTTGCCGAGGGCGTCGATCGTCTGCTGCGTGGGCTCGAGGATGTCCAGCAGCCGCTTGTGCGTCCGGATCTCGAACTGCTCCCGCGACTTCTTGTCGACGTGCGGGGAGCGGTTCACCGTGAAGCGCTCGATGTGCGTCGGCAGCGGAATGGGACCCGCCACCCGTCCGCCCGTACGGCGGACGGTGTCGACGATCTCCCGCACCGACTGGTCGAGCAGGCGGTGATCGTACGCCTTCAGGCGGATGCGGATCTTCTCGTTCATGCCTATTCGAGGATCTTCGTCACCACCCCGGCACCGACGGTCCGGCCGCCCTCGCGGATGGCGAACCGCAGGCCCTCGTCCATCGCGATGGGCGTGATGAGCTCGACCTTGAGCTGCACGTTGTCGCCCGGCATCACCATCTCCACGCCCTCGGGGAGCGTGCACACGCCGGTCACGTCCGTGGTGCGGAAATAGAACTGCGGGCGGTAGTTCGAGAAGAACGGGGTGTGCCGCCCTCCCTCCTCCTTGGTGAGGATGTACGCCTCGGCCTGGAACTTCGTGTGCGGCGTGATCGAACCCGGCTTGGCGAGCACCTGCCCGCGCTCGACCTCCTCGCGCTTGATGCCGCGCAGCAGGCAGCCGATGTTGTCGCCGGCGATCCCCTCGTCGAGGAGCTTGCGGAACATCTCGACGCCGGTGACGACGGTCTTCTGCGTGGGCCGGATGCCGACGATCTCGACCTCCTCGCCGACCTTGATCTTCCCGCGCTCGACGCGGCCGGTGGCCACCGTGCCGCGGCCGCTGATCGAGAACACGTCCTCGATCGGCATGAGGAAGGGCTTGTCGATGTCGCGCTTGGGCTCGGGGATGTAGGTGTCGATGGCGTCCATGAGCTTCTGGATCGCCTGCGCGCCGAGCTCGCCCTGATCGCCCTCGAGCGCCTTGAGCGCGCTGCCGCGGATGATCGGGATCTCGTCGCCCGGGAACTCGTACTTCGAGAGCAGCTCGCGCACCTCGAGCTCGACCAAGTCGAGCAGCTCCTTGTCCTCGACCGCGTCCACCTTGTTCATGAAGACCACGATCGCCGGCACGCCGACCTGCCGCGCGAGGAGGATGTGCTCGCGGGTCTGGGGCATGGGCCCGTCGGTCGCCGCCACGACGAGGATCGCGCCGTCCATCTGCGCCGCGCCCGTGATCATGTTCTTGATGTAGTCGGCGTGCCCCGGGCAGTCGACGTGGGCGTAGTGGCGCTTCTCGGTCTCGTACTCGACGTGCGCCGTCGCGATCGTGATGCCGCGCTCCCGCTCCTCGGGTGCCTTGTCGATCTGGTCGAAGGCGACGAACTGGCCGAGCCCTTTCGCGGCCTGCACCTTGGTGATCGCCGCCGTGAGCGTGGTCTTGCCGTGATCGATGTGCCCGATGGTGCCCACGTTCACGTGCGGCTTCTTGCGCTCGAACTTTGCCTTTGCCATGGCGGTCCTCCCTGAGCCTCCTAGCCCGCCTGCGCTGCCTCGGCGACCCGGGCCCCCTGGCGCAGCGCCTCGGGACCCACCCCCTTCGGCACGGGCTCGTAGTGCAGGAACTGCATCGTGAAGGTCGCGCGCCCCTGGCTGCGCGACCGGAGATCCGTCGCATACCCGAACATCTCCGCGAGCGGCACGACGGCCTGGATCACCTGCGTTCGGCCGCGCGGCTCCTGCCCCACGATACGGCCGCGCCGCCGGTTGATGTCGCTGATGACGTCGCCCATGAACTCCTCGGGCGTCACCACCTCGAGCGACATGATGGGCTCGAGGATCACCGGCTGGGCCTTGGCCATCGCCTCCTTGAACGCCATCGAGGCGGCGACCTTGAAGGCGATCTCCGAGGAGTCGACCTCGTGGTAGGAGCCGAAAATCACCGTCGCCTTGACGTCGACGACCGGGTAGCCCGCGAGCACCCCCGATTCCATCGCCTCGCGGATGCCCTTTTCGATCGCCGGGATGAACTCGCGGGGAATGACGCCGCCCTTCGTGCCGTCGACGAAGGCGAAGCCGGCGCCGGGCTCCTTCGGCTCGAGGCGCAGGACCACGTGCCCGTACTGCCCGCGGCCGCCGGTCTGGCGGATGTACTTCGCCTCCTGCTCGACCGCGCGGCGAATCGTCTCCTTGTAGGCGACCTGTGGCTTGCCGACGTTGGCGTCGACCTTGAACTCGCGCAGGAGCCGATCGACGATGATCTCCAAGTGCAGCTCCCCCATGCCCGAGATCAGCGTCTGGCCCGTCTCCGGGTCGGTCGAGACGCGGAACGACGGGTCCTCGGTGGCAAGCCGCTGCAGCGAGGTGCCGAGGCGCTCCTGATCGGCCTTGGTCTTGGGCTCGATGGCGATCGAGATCACGGGCTCGGGGAACTGCATCCGCTCGAGCACGATCGGCCGCGTCTCCTCGCAGAGCGTGTCGCCCGTCGTCGTGTCGCGGAGCCCGACGGCGGCGGCGATGTCCCCAGCGAAGACCTCCTTGATCTCCTCGCGCTTGTTCGCGTGCATCTTGAGGAGCCGCCCGATGCGCTCCTTCTTGCCCTTGACCGAGTTGTAGACGTACGAGCCCGAGCTCAGCACGCCGGCGTACACGCGCAGGAACGTGAGCGTGCCCACGTAGGGGTCGCTCATGATCTTGAAGGCGAGCGCGGTAAACGGCGCGTCGTCGCTCGCCGGGCGCTCCTCCTCGGCCCCGGTGAGCGGATTCGTGCCGCGCACCGGCGGGACGTCGAGCGGCGAGGGCAGATAGTCGACCACCGCGTCGAGGAGCGGCTGCACGCCCTTGTTCCGGAAGGCCGAGCCGCAGAGCACGGGCACGAGCGCGAGCCGCAGCGTCCCCGCCCGGATCGCGGCCCGCACCTCGCCCTCGCTGAGGGGCTCGCCGTTCAGATACTTCTCGAGCAGCCGCTCGTCGACGTCGGCCAGCGCTTCGAGCATGCGCTCGCGGGCGGCCGTCGCCTCGGCCCGGAGGTCTTCGGGGATGGGCTCCTCGCGGTACTCGGCCCCGAGCGTCTCGTCCTTCCAGACCACGGCTTTCATCGTGACCAGGTCGATCACGCCGCGGAAGGCGTCCTCGGCCCCGAGCGGGAGCTGGACCACGACCGGGTTGGCCGCCAGCCGCTCGCGCATCTCGCGGACCACCCGCGGGAAGTCGGCGCCCACCCGGTCGAGCTTGTTGACGAAGGCGATGCGCGGCACGCGATAGCGGTCGGCCTGCCGCCAGACGGTCTCCGACTGCGGCTCGACGCCGCCCACGCCGCAGAACACCGCGACCGCGCCGTCGAGCACGCGCAGGCTGCGCTCGACCTCGATCGTGAAGTCGACGTGCCCGGGCGTGTCGATGATGTTGATGCGGTGCTCCCGCCAGAAGCAGGTGGTGGCGGCCGACGTGATGGTGATGCCGCGCTCCTGCTCCTGCACCATCCAGTCCATGACCGCCGTGCCCTCGTGCACCTCGCCGAGCTTGTAGCTGATGCCGGTGTAGTAGAGGATGCGCTCGGTGGTCGTCGTCTTGCCGGCATCGATGTGGGCCATGATGCCGATGTTGCGCGTGCGCTCGAGGGGGACGGTGCGCGGCATCGCAGGCTGCCCTACCAGCGGTAGTGGGCGAAGGCCTTGTTCGCCTCCGCCATGCGGTGCGTGTCGTCCTTCTTCTTGACGGCGCCCCCCCGTCCCGCGGCCGCGTCGAGCAGCTCGCCCGCGAGCTGCTGCACCATCGACTTCTCGGGCCGCAGGCGCGCGTTCTGCACGATCCAGCGCATCGCGAGCGAGAGCCGCCGCTGCGGCCGGACCTCGACCGGCACCTGGTAGGTGGCGCCGCCCACCCGGCGCGAGCGCACCTCGACAAGCGGCTTCACCTGATCGAGCGCCCGCTTGAAGACCGCGAGCGGGTCCTCCTTCGCCCGCTCGCCCACGAGCTCGAGCGCGGCGTAGAAGATCCGCTCGGCGAGGCTCTTCTTGCCGTCGACCATCATCGTGTTCACGAACTTCGCCACCAGCCGATCGTGGTACTTGGGATCGGGGAGAACTTCTCTGCGCTTGACTTCGCCCTTGCGTGGCATGCGGGTGCACGGCTGGCGGGCCGGCGGGTTGCGGCGGCGCGCCGCCCCCGCCCGCGCCGCGATTCACTTCGGTCGTTTCGCTCCGTACTTCGAGCGGCCCTGCCGCCGATCCTGGACGCCGATCGAATCGAGGGTGCCGCGGATGATGTGATAGCGCACGCCCGGGAGGTCCTTCACCCGCCCGCCCCGGATGAGCACGACCGAATGCTCCTGGAGGTTGTGCCCGACCCCGGGGATGTACGAGGTCACCTCGATGCCGTTGGTGAGCCGCACGCGCGCGACCTTGCGCAGCGCCGAGTTGGGCTTCTTCGGCGTCTGCGTGTAGACGCGCGTGCACACGCCACGCTTCTGCGGCGACGCCTGCAGGGCCGGCGCCTTCCGCTTGGCGTACTGCTTCGCGCGCCCGCGCTTTACGAGCTGGTTGATCGTCGGCATCGATTCAAACGAAAACGCGCACTTTAGGGAGTCGCTCCCGCGCTGTCAACCATCCGGGCGTCAGGCGACCGCCTCCGGCACCTCGGCGGCGGCCTCCTCCGCAGGCGTCGCCGGCTCGTCCGCCACCGCCTCCATGTTCGCGTACTTGCCGAGGCCCGTGCCCGCCGGAATGAGCCGGCCCATGATCACGTTCTCCTTGAGGCCGACGAGGCGATCCACCTTCCCGTTGATCGCCGCCTCGGTGAGGACCTTCGTCGTCTCCTGGAAGGACGCCGCCGAGATGAAGCTCTCCGTCGAGAGGCTCGCCTTGGTGATGCCGAGCAGCAGCGGCTCGGCGACCGCCGGCTGCCCTCCGGCGGCGAGCACGCGCTGGTTCTCCTCCTCGAAGCGCCACTTCTCGACCTGATCGCCGATCAAGAAGTCCGTATCGCCGACCTCCTTGATGCGCACGCGGCGGAGCATCTGGCGCACGATGACCTCGATGTGCTTGTCGTTGATGCGCACGCCCTGCAGCCGGTAGATCTCCTGCACCTCGTCGACCAGGTACTTGGCGAGCGCCTTCTCGCCGAGGATCGTGAGGATGTCGTGCGGGTTCGAGCTGCCGTCCATGAGCGGCTCGCCCGCCTTCACGTAGTCGCCCTCGCGGACGCTGATGTGCTTGCCCTTGGGGATGAGGTACTCGCGCGGCTCGCCCACCTCGGGCGTGACGATCACCTTGCGCTTGCCCTTCGTGTCCTTGCCGAACGAGACCTGTCCGTCGATCTCGCTCACGACCGCGAACTCCTTCGGCTTGCGCGCCTCGAACAGCTCGGCCACGCGCGGCAGTCCCCCCGTGATGTCCTTGGTCTTGGTCGTCTCGCGCGGGATCTTGGCGATCACGTCGCCGGGGGCGACCACCTGCCCCTCGACCACGTTGAGATGCGCGCCGACCGGGAGCAGGTAGCGCGCCTCGCCCGTCCCGATCTTCGCCGTCTGCCCGGAGGCATCCTTGATCGAGATGCGCGGCCGCTTGTCCACGTCCTTGTGGTCGACGACGACCTTGGTGGAGAGCCCCGTCCGCTCGTCCACCTTCTCCTCCATGGTGACGCCCTCGAGGATGTCGCCGAACTTCACGACGCCGCCCACCTCGGTGAGGATGGGGATCGTGTACGGATCCCATTCGGCGATCATTTCGCCCGCCTTCACCTTGGCCCCGTCGCGCTTCTTGAGCTTGGCCCCGTAGACGATGGGATAGCGTTCGCGCTCGCGCTCCCGCTCCCGGTTGCCCTCCGGGTAGTCGACGATCGCGACCTCGCCGTTGCGGTTCATCACGATGAGGTCGCCGTCCTTGCCCTCGACCGTCACCACGTTGATCAGCTTGAGGAAGCCTTCGTTGCGCGCTTCCAGCGTCGTCTGCTCGGCGCGGCGGCTCGCCGTGCCGCCGATGTGGAACGTGCGCATCGTGAGCTGCGTGCCGGGCTCGCCGATCGACTGCGCGGCGATCACCCCGATCGCCTCGCCGAGGTTCACCATGTGCCCCCGCGCGAGATCGCGCCCGTAGCACTTGCAGCACACCCCCTGGCGCGACTGGCAGGTGAGCACCGAGCGGATCTTCACCCGCTCGAGCCCCGCGTCCTCGATGAGCGCCACCTTCGCCTCGTCGATCTCCTCGTTGGCCTGCACGATCACGCGTCCGGTGAAGGGATCGCGGATGTCCTCGAGCGCCACGCGCCCGAGCACGCGGTCGCCGAGCCCCTCGATGATCTCGCCGCCCTCGACGAGCGGGGCCATCTCGATGCCGTCGAGCGTCCCGCAGTCCTCCTCGGTGATGATCGAGTCCTGGGCGACGTCGACGAGCCGCCGCGTGAGGTAGCCCGAGTTCGCGGTCTTGAGCGCCGTGTCGGCGAGCCCCTTGCGGGCGCCGTGGGTCGAGATGAAGTACTGGAGGACCGTGAGCCCCTCGCGGAAGTTCGCGGTGATGGGCGTCTCGATGATCTCGCCCGAGGGCTTCGCCATGAGCCCGCGCATGCCGGCGAGCTGGCGGATCTGCTGCGCGGAGCCGCGCGCGCCGGAATCCGCCATCATGAAGATCGGGTTGAACGAGGGCACCCGGTGCACCTTGCCCTGCGCGTCCCGCACCTCCTCGCTGCCGAGCTCGCGCAGCATCTCGTCGGCGATCTTGTCCGTGACCTCGGCCCAGATGTCGACCACCTTGTTGTAGCGCTCGCCGTCGGTGATGAGACCCTTGTTGTACTGGTCCTCGATCTCGCGGACGGCGGCGTGGGCGGCGTCGAGGAGCTGCTGCTTCGCCGCGGGGATCACCATGTCCTTGATGCAGATCGAGATCCCCGCCTTGGTCGCCTGCTCGTAGCCCAGGTCCTTCAGGCGATCCGCGAAGATCACCGTCGCCTTGTTCCCGGCGCGCCGGTAGGCGAGGTCGATCAAGGTGCCGAGCTCCTTCTTCTTCATCACCTTGTTGACTTCCGCGAACGGGATCTCGCGCGGCACGATCTCGTAGAGGAGCACGCGCCCGACCGTGGTCTCGACGAGCTGGCCGGTCCCGCCCGCTTCGCGCGGCACGCGCACCTTGATGCGCGCCTGGAGCGCGACCTCGCCCTGGTCGTAGGCGATGCGCACCTCGTCGAAGTTCGCGAACACCCGCCCCTCGCCGGGGACGCCCACGCGCTCGCGGGTCATGAAGTAGAGGCCGAGCACGATGTCCTGCGTCGGCACGATGATGGGCTTGCCGTGCGCGGGCGAGAGGATGTTGTTGGTGGACATCATGAGGGCCCGGGCCTCGACCTGGGCTTCGACCGAGAGCGGGACGTGCACCGCCATCTGGTCGCCGTCGAAGTCGGCGTTGTAGGCCGCGCAGACCAGCGGGTGGAGCTGGATCGCCTTGCCCTCGATCAGCACGGGCTCGAAGGCCTGGATCCCGAGCCGGTGCAGCGTCGGGGCGCGGTTCAAAAGCACCGGGTGCTCCTTGATGACCTCGTCGAGGATGTCCCAGACCTCCGGGCGCTCCTTCTCGACCATCTTCTTGGCGCTCTTGATGGTGGTAACGTAGCCGCGCTCCTCGAGCTTGTTGTAAATGAAGGGCTTGAACAGCTCGAGCGCCATCTTCTTCGGCAGCCCGCACTGGTGCAGCCGGAGCTCGGGCCCCACCACGATCACCGAGCGCCCCGAGTAGTCGACGCGCTTGCCGAGCAGGTTCTGCCGGAAGCGCCCGCTCTTGCCCTTGAGCATGTCGGAGAGGGACTTGAGCGGACGCTTGTTGGGCCCGGTGATCGCCCGGCCGCGCCGCCCGTTGTCGAACAGCGCGTCGACCGCCTCCTGGAGCATCCGCTTCTCGTTGCGGATGATGATGTCCGGCGCGTTGAGCTCCATCAGGCGCTTGAGCCGGTTGTTGCGGTTGATCACGCGCCGGTAGAGGTCGTTCAGGTCCGAGGTGGCAAACCGCCCGCCGTCGAGCGGCACGAGCGGCCGGAGGTCGGGCGGGATCACCGGGATGACCTCGAGGATCATCCACTCCGGCTTGTTGCCCGAGTTCTTGAAGGCCGAGATCACCTTGAGCCGCTTCGAGATCTTCTTCCGCCGCGCCTCGCTGGTCGCCTCCTTCATCTCGACGCGCAGGTCGACGAAGAGCTTCTCGATGTCGAGGCGCCGCAAGAGCTCGCGGATCGCTTCCGCCCCCATGCCGGCGCGGAACGCATCCGGCCCGTGCTCCTCGACGAGCTTGCGATAGCGCGCCTCGGAGAGGAGCTCGCGCTCCTGGAGCGAGGTCGTCCCCGGGTCGATCACCACGTAGGACTCGAAGTAGAGGACCTTTTCGAGCTCCTTGAGCGTCATGTCGAGCAGCGTGCCGATGCGCGACGGCAGGCTCTTCAAAAACCAGATGTGCGCCACCGGCGTGGCGAGGTCGATGTGGCCCATGCGCTCGCGCCGGACCTTCGACTGGATCACCTCGACGCCGCACTTCTCGCAGACGACGCCGCGGTGGCGCATGCGCTTGTACTTGCCGCAGTTGCACTCGTAGTCCTTGGTCGGACCGAAGATCTTGGCGCAGAACAGCCCGTCGCGCTCGGGCTTGAAGGTCCGGTAGTTGATGGTCTCGGGCTTCTTCACCTCGCCGTGCGACCAGGAACGGATCTTCTCCGGCGACGCGAGCGAAATCCGGATGGCGTTGAAGTTGAGCGGGTTCTTGGGCTTCTCGAACAGACTGAAGAGATCTTCCATCATCGCGGTCGATTCCTCCGCCTACTGTGCGCGATCCTCGACGAGCTCGACGTCGAGCGCGAGGCTCTGGAGCTCCTTCACCATCACGTTGAAGGACTCGGGCAGCCCCGGCTCGAGGACGTTCTCGCCCTTCACGATGGCCTCGTACATGCGCGTGCGGCCGGCCACGTCGTCGGACTTGACCGTGAGCATCTCCTGGAGGGTGTAGGCGGCGCCGTAGGCTTCGAGCGCCCACACCTCCATCTCGCCGAGCCGCTGCCCGCCGAACTGCGCCTTGCCGCCGAGCGGCTGCTGGGTGACCAGCGAGTACGGTCCGGTCGAGCGCGCATGGATCTTGTCGTCCACGAGATGGTGGAGCTTCATCATGTACATGACCCCCACGGTGACCTCGTGCGCGAAGGGCTCGCCGGTGCGGCCGTCGTAGAGGCGCGTCTGCCCGCCCGCCGGGAGCGATGCGCGGGCGATGTGCTTGAAGATCTCCTCCTCCGTGGCGCCGTCGAAGACCGGCGACGCCACGTGGATCCCGCGCGCCGCCTTGCGCGCGAGCTTGATCACGTCCTCCTCGGTGAGCGAGTCGATGAACTCCGCGAGCTCCTTGCCCGCGTAGAGCTCCTTGAGCTTGCGCCGCAGCGCCTCGACGTCCGGGCGCCCGTTCTCCTCGAGCTCGGCGCGGAGCTGGTTCCCGAGCTCGCGGGCCGCCCAGCCAAGGTGCGTCTCGAGGATCTGCCCGACGTTCATGCGGCTCGGCACCCCGAGCGGGTTCAGCACGATGTCGACCGGGGTGCCGTCGGCGAGATACGGCATGTCCTCCTCGGGCAGGATGCGCGAGAGGACGCCCTTGTTGCCGTGGCGGCCCGCCATCTTGTCGCCCACCTGGAGCCGCCGCTTGATGGCGACGAACACCTTCACCATCTTGATCACGCCCGGGGGCAGCTCGTCGCCGCCCTTCAGGCGCTCGATCTTCTCGCCGAAGAACATCTTGATGAGGTCGACCTGCTCCTGCATCGCTTCCACGACGCGGGAGAGCTCGTCCTCGATGCGCTCGTCGCCGACCTTGATGTCGCCCCAGTAGTTCGGCGGGATCTGCTCGAGCAGCTCGCGCGTCACCTCGACGCCCTTGTTGAGGAGCACCTTCCGGGTGTCGTCGGTGAGGCGCGCCGTCGTCGTCCGGCCGACCACGAGGCTCTCCACCTTGCGCTGCGTGCTCTCGCGGATGATGCGGATCTCGTCCTGCTGATCCTTGCGCAGCTTGGCGATCTCCTCGTCCTCGATCGCCTTCGAGCGGTCGTCCTTCTGGATGCCCTTGCGCGAGAACACCCGAGCGTTGATCACCGTGCCCTCGACGCCCGGGGGCACGCGCAGGCTCGTGTCGCGCACCTCGCCGGCCTTCTCGCCGAAGATCGCCCGCAGGAGCTTCTCCTCCGGCGAGAGCTGCGTCTCGCCCTTCGGGGTGATCTTGCCCACCAGGATGTCGCCCGGCTTCACCTCCGCCCCGATGCGGATGATGCCCGACTCGTCGAGGTCCTTGAGGGCCTCGTCGCCGACGTTCGGGATGTCGCGCGTGATCTCCTCGGGGCCGAGCTTCGTGTCGCGGGCGACGCACTCGAACTCCTCAATGTGCACCGACGTGAAGAGGTCGTGCTTCACCACGCGCTCGGAGATGAGGATCGAGTCCTCGAAGTTGTAGCCGCCCCAGGGCATGAAGGCCACGAGCACGTTGCGTCCGAGGGCGAGCTCGCCCATGTCGGTCGAGGGCCCGTCGGCGATGACGTCGCCCGCCTTCACCCGGTCGCCCACCACCACGATCGGCCGCTGGTTGATGCACGTGTTCTGGTTCGAGCGCTGGTACTTGACGAGGTTGTAGATGTCGACCCCCGGGTCGCGGCCGTCGTTCGCGGGCTTGTCGGCCTTGATCACGATGCGCGTCGCATCGACCTGCTCGACGACGCCGTCGCGCTTGGCGATCAGCGTCACGCCCGAGTCGCGCGCCACCACCTTCTCCATGCCCGTGCCGACGAGCGGTGCCTCGGTGCGGAGCAGCGGCACGGCCTGGCGCTGCATGTTCGAGCCCATGAGCGCCCGGTTCGCGTCGTCGTTCTCGAGGAAGGGGATGAGCGAGGCGGCGACGGACACGAGCTGGTTCGGCGAGACGTCCATGAACTCGACGCGGTCCGGCGTCACCATCGTGAACTCGCCCCCGATCCGTGCGGAGACGAGATCGGCGGTGAAGTGGCCCCGCGCGTCGAGCGGGGCGTTGGCCTGGGCGATGACGTGCTCCTCCTCCTCGAGCGCCGAGAGATAGACGATCTCGTCGGTCACCCGCCCGTCCTTCACGCGCCGGTAGGGCGTCTCGACGAAACCGAACTCGTTCACGCGCGCGTAGGTCGAGAGCGAGGCGATCAGCCCGATGTTCGGCCCCTCCGGCGTCTCGATCGGGCACACCCGCCCGTAGTGGGTCGGGTGGACGTCGCGGACCTCGAAGCCCGCGCGCTCCCGGGTGAGCCCGCCCGGGCCGAGCGCGGAGAGCCGGCGCTTGTGCGTCACCTCGGAAAGCGGGTTCGTCTGGTCCATGAACTGCGAGAGCTGCGAGGAGCCGAAGAACTCCTTGATGACGGCCGACACGGGCTTGTAGTTGATCAGCTCCTGCGGCATCAGCGTCTCGATGTCCTGGAGGCTCATGCGCTCCTTGATCGCCCGCTCCATGCGCACGAGCCCGATCCGGTACTGGTTCTCGACCAGCTCGCCGACGGCCCGCACCCGCCGGTTCCCGAGGTGGTCGATGTCGTCGATCTGGCCGTTGCCGTTCTTGAGCTCGATCAGGTAGCGCACGACCTCGAGGATGTCCTCGCGGCGCAGCGTGCCCTGGTCGAGGGGCACGTTCAGCTTGAGCTTGTGGTTGAGCTTGAGCCTCCCCACGCGCGAGAGGTCGTAGCGCTCGGGATTGAAGAAGAGGTTGTTGAAGAACGCGGCGGCGGTCTCCGGCGTCGGCGGGTCGCCCGGGCGCAGGCGACGGTAGATCTCGAGAATCGCCTCCTGCGGATCGTTGATCTTGTCCTGGAGCAGCGTGTTCCGCAGCGCCGGGCCGATGTGCGTATCGTCGAGGATGAGGACCTCGAAGCGGTTGATCCCCCGCGCGCGCAGCTGCTCGAGCTTCTCCTCGGTCACCTCCTCGTTGGTCGCCACCACCACCTCGCCGGTCTTGGGATCCTTGACGTCGTGGGCGGCGACGCGCCCGATCACCTCCTCGAGGCCAATCGGGATCTGCTGGATGCCCGCCTGCTCCATCTGCCGCAGCGCGAGCTTCGTGAACTTCCGGCCCTCCTTGAGGAGCAGCTCGTTCGTCCCCGGGTGCCGCACGTCGCGCGTCGCCTTGACGCCGACTAAGTGCTCGGGCTGGAAGAGCTTGCTCGCCTTGCGCCCGTCGAGGATGATCGTGTCGCGCCGGTAGAAGTAGTTGAGGAGATCCTCGACGGTCATGCCGAGCGCGCGCAGCAGCACGGTGGCGTGGAACTTCCGCCGCCGGTCGATGCGGACGTAGAGGATGTCGCGGGGGTCGAACTCGAAGTCGATCCACGACCCCCGGTACGGGATGATCCGCGCCGAGTAGAGGAGCTTGCCGCTGGCGTGCGTCTTGCCCTTGTCGTGGTCGAAGAAGACGCCCGGCGAGCGGTGGAGCTGCGAGACGATGACCCGCTCGGTGCCGTTCACCATGAACGTGCCGTGCTCGGTCATCAGCGGGATCTCGCCGAAGTAGACCTCCTGCTCCTTCACGTTCTTGATCGAGCGCACGCCGCTTTCCTGGTCGACGTCCCAGATCACGAGCTGCACGGTGACCTTGAGCGGGGCAGCGTACGTCATCCCGCGCTGCCGGCACTCCTCGACGTCGTACTTGGGCTCCGAGAGCGTGTAGCTCACGAACTCGAGCGAGGCGGTCTCGTTGAAGTCCTTGATCGGGAAGACGGACTTGAAGACCGCCTGGAGACCCTGGTCCTTCCGCGCCTCCGCGGGCACGTCCTTCTGCAAGAACTCGTCGTACGAGCGCTTCTGGATGTCGATCAGGTTGGGGATGTCGATGATCTTCCTGATCCGCCCGAACGACCGCCGCAGCCGGAAGTTGTTGGGAATCCGGGACGCCATCATCACGGCTTGGCTCATGCGCTGCTCCACCTACTTCAGCTCAACCGTGCCGCCCGCCTCCTCGATCTTCTTCTTGATGCTCTCGGCCTCCGCCTTGGGCACGCCCTCCTTGATCGGCTTGGGCGCCCCGTCGACCAGGTCCTTGGCCTCCTTGAGGCCGAGCCCGGTGAGCTCGCGGACGACCTTGATCACCTGGATCTTCTTCTCGCCCGCGCTCGCCAGCACGACCGTGAAGTCCTCCTTCTCGGGCGCGGGCGCCGCTGCGGCTCCGCCCGCCGCCGGCCCGACCGCCGCGACGGCCACGGGGGCAGCTGCCGAGACCCCGAGCTCGGCCTCGAGCTCCTTCACGAGCGCCGCGGCGTCGAGGAGACTCATGTTCTTGAGGAAATCCTTCACCTGCTCACGCGTCACTTCCATCGGTTCTGCCACTCCCTTTCGTCGATTCTGGTCACCGCCTCACGCCGCGCCGCCCGCACGCTCGGCGACCGCCGCCACGAGCCGGGCGAGGCGCGCCGCAGGCTCGTTCAGCGTGCGCAGCAGCCGCTGCGCCGGGGCCTGGAGGAGGCCCAAGAGCTGCGCCAGCACGACCTCGCGCGGCGGCAGGTCCGCCAGGGCCTTCACCGCAGGCGCGCCCAGCACCTGGCCGTCGAGGACCGCGCCGCGGATCTCGAGCTTCGGCATCTCGTCGGCGAGCTTGCGGGTCACCTTGGCGACCGCCACCGGATCGCGGAAGCCCAGGATGACGGCGACCGGCCCGCTCAACAGCGGCTTCAAGCCCGCGAAGGGGCCGTCGCCGAGCGCCCGCTTGGCGAGGGTGTGCTTGGCGACACGACAACGGCCATCGGCCTCGCGCACCGCGCGGCGCAGCCGGTTCATCTGCCCCGCGGTGAGCCCGCGGTATTCCGCCAGCACGGCCACGGTTGCTCGGCCGAACTCCTGCTCGAGGGTCCGAACGCTTTCCACCTTCTGCGCGCGTCGCATGCCGCTGCCCTCAGGCCGCCGTCGCGGTCCGCGCCGACACGGGGTCGATGCGCACCGACGGCCCCATCGTCGTGGTCATCGCCACGCTCTGGAGGTAGTTGCCCTTCGCCGCCGCGGGCTTCGCCCGCACGAGGCTCGCGATCAGCGCCTGCGCGTTCGCCAGCAGCCGCTCCGGACCGAAGCTGCGCTTGCCGATCGGGACGTGCACGATCCCCGCCTTGTCCACCCGGTACTCGACCTTCCCCGCCTTCACCTCCCGCACCGCCTTGCCGACGTCGAAGGTGACGGTGCCTACCTTGGGGTTCGGCATGAGCCCGCGCGGCCCGAGGATCTTCCCGAGCCGACCCACCTGGCTCATCATGTCCGGCGTCGCGATCGCCGTGTCGAACTCGAGCCACTGCTCGTCCTGGATCTTCTTGACCAGCTCCTCCGCCCCGACGTAATCGGCGCCCGCCTCCTGCGCCTCCCGCGCCTTCTCGCCCTTGGCGAACACGAGCACCCGCACGGTGCGGCCGGTGCCGTGCGGCAGGAGCACGGTGCCGCGCACGTTCTGGTCGGCCTGCCGCGGGTCGACTCCCAGCTTGACGGCCATCTCGACGGTCTCGTCGAACTTCGCCTCGCCGCCGGCCGCCAGCAGCGTGCGCACTGCTTCGTCGAGCGCGTAACGGCGGCTGCGGTCGATCCGGGCCGCCGCCTCGCGGTACCGCTTGCTCGGTCGTGCCATCGTCACACCACCTCGAGCCCGAGGCTCCGCGCCGTGCCCTCGATGGTCCGGATCGCCGCGGCGAGGTCCGCGGCGGTCAGGTCGGGCATCTTGAGGCGCGCAATTTCCTCGACTTGCTGCCGGGTCACCCGGCCGACCTTCTTTTTGCCGGGCTCGCCCGAGCCCTTCTCGATGCCCGCCGCGCGCTTGAGGAGCACGGCGGCCGGGGGCGTCTTGGTGACGAAGGTAAAGGAGCGGTCGGCGTACACGGTGATGATGACGGGAATGATGAGGCCCGCCTGCGCCTGCGTCTGGGCGTTGAACGCCTTGCAGAACTCCATGATGTTGACGCCGCGCTGGCCGAGCGCCGGCCCCACTGGGGGGCTCGGGTTCGCCTGGCCGGCGGGGATCTGCAGCTTGATCTCGGCGATGACCTTCTTTGCCATGGATCAGCTCACGCCTTCTCCACCTGCACGAAGTCGAGCTCGACGGGGGTTGCGCGCCCGAAGATGCTGATGAGCACCCGCAGCTTCCCCTTGTCGGGCTTCACTTCCTCGACGACCCCGTTGAAGTCCTGGAACGGCCCGTCGATGACCTTCACCTGCTCGCCCTGCTCGAAGAGCACCTTGGGCTTGGGCTTGACGGCGCCCTCCTCCATCTGGTGCGTGATCTCCCGCACCTCGGCTTCGGAAATGGGCGGGATGGATTCCGGATCCGTGGCCCCCCCGACGAAGCCCGTCACCTTCGGCGTCGACTTGATGATGTGCCAGGTCTCCTTGTCGAGGTGCATGTTCACCAGGATGTAGCCGGGGAAGAACTTCCGCGACGACGTCTTCTTCTTCCCCTTCACGAGCTCGACGACCTTCTCGGAGGGCACGAGGATCTCGCCGAAGCGCTCGGGGTTGCTCATCGAGCGGATGCGCTCCTCGAGCGCCGCCTTCACCTTGTGCTCGTAGCCCGAGTACGTGTGCACGACGTACCAGCGTCGTTCGATCGGCTTCGTCATGAGCTGAGCACCCGCCGGAGCAGCCACGAGAGCACGAAGTCGCACAAACCCAGGTAGGCGGCGACAATCACGACCCCGACGATCACCGCGACGGTCGCCCGCTGGGTCTCCTGGCGCGTCGGCCAGTGCACCTTCTTGAGCTCCGCCCAGCACTCCTCGAGGAATTCCCGGGAGCGAACGACCGGCTGCTTGAGAGGCTCGACGTTCATGCGCGCTTGCGTCCGGAGCCGTCAGGCGCGGGTCAGGCAGGATTCGAACCTGCAACCCCCGGATTTGGAGTCCGGTGCTCTAGCCGTTCGAGCTACTGACCCTGCACGCCGGAGGGTAGGCCCCCTCAGATCTTGCCCTCCTTGTGCGGCGTGTGACTCCGACACGCCGGACAGAACTTCCTGAGGCTCAGCTTGTCCGTCGTCCGCTTCTTGTTCTTCGTCGTGGTGTAGTTCTTCCGCTTGCAGCCGTCGCACACCAGCGTGATCAGATCCCGCATGCGCCGCCCTCTCCCGAGCCCACGACCGGATTCGAACCGGTGACCTCTTCCTTACCAAGGAAGTGCTCTGCCGCCTGAGCTACGTGGGCGCACGGCACCACGAGCGGGAGACGGGAATCGAACCCGCGACCTCGAGCTTGGAAGGCTCGAGCTCTGCCAACTGAGCTACTCCCGCACTGCATCGTCGGACGTGGAGAGGGGAGGATTCGAACCTCCGAAGGCGTTCGCCGGCAGATTTACAGTCTGCTCCCTTTGGCCACTCGGGTACCTCTCCGCTTCCCCGCGGCGCCGGCGGAAGGAGCCGATGGTCGGAGTCGAACCGACGACCTGCTGATTACAAGTCAGCTGCTCTACCTCCTGAGCTACATCGGCGGGACGCTGCGCCCACCGTTGGCGCGCACGGTTCGAGATGGAACACCCCCCCGGCCGCAGCGGGCCGGCACGAGACACGATTGGATTTTGGGGACACGCCCCCCAGTCGACTCCGGTGACGAAACGCGCATTCCTAGCATCGACCCCCGGAGGTGTCAACGGAAGGCGGGCTCACGAACGGCGTTCTCTCCGCCGGACGACCACCTCGTAGACCGCGATGCCGGCTGCCACCGCCACGTTCAAGGAATCCACACCCGCCGCCATCGGGATATGCGCCTCGACGTCGCAGGTCCGGCGCACGAGCGAGCGGAGACCGCCCCCTTCCCCACCCACGACCAGCGCCGGCCGGCGCGGCACGTCGATCGAGAACAGGTCGCGCCCCGCCCCGGCCGCGAGCCCGATGAGCCAGTATCCCTCCCCCTTGAGCGCCTCCATCGCGCGAACGAGGTTCGTCACCCGTGCGATCGCGAGCCCGAAGACGAGCCCGGCCGAGGCCGCCACGACCGTCGGGGTTACCGCGGCGCTGCGGTCCCGCGGCAGGACGACGCCACCCACCCCCGCAGCGCGCGCGGTGCGGAGCAGCGCACCCAGGTTGCGCGGGTCCTGGATTCCGTCGAGCAGGAGGGCGCTCGCACAGTCCGGAGCGAGGAGGCGCTCAAACGGGGCGTAGGCGAACGGCGCGGCGAGCGCCACTACCCCCTGGTGGTGGAGCCCACCGGCCAGGTGCGCGAGCGCCGCGCGGTCCGCCCGCTCCGGCGCGATCCCGCGTGCCCGGGCCGCCGCCCAGATCTCCTCGGCACGCGGGCCGGGGCCGACGAGCAGGCGGCGCACGGGCGCCCCGCTCCGCAGCAGCTCGAGCACCGGGTTCACCCCCGGTACGACGAGCGCCCCCTCGGTTGTTCCCCGCCGGGTCATCGACTAGAAGGGCGGCGGTTGAAGATCATTCACCGCTACGTCTTCCGCGAGATCGCGACGCCCTTCCTGCTCGGGCTCTCGGTCTTCACCTTCGTCCTGCTGATCGCCCGCCTCCTCAAGCTCACCGAGCTCGTGGTCAACCGCGGGCTCCCGGCGACCATCATCCTGCGGCTCTTGAGCTACATCCTCCCGGCGTTCCTCGAGCTGACGGTCCCGATGGCCATGCTGCTCGCGATCCTGGTCGCCTTCGGACGGCTGTCGGCCGACTCGGAGATCATCGCGCTGCGCAGCTCGGGACTGAGCCTCTACCAGCTCGTCCCGCCCGTCGCCACGGTCGCCGTGCTGACGATGCTGCTCACGGCCCTCCTGTCGATCTACGCCCGGCCCTGGGGCAACCGGCGGCTCAAGGCCGCGCTCTACGACATCGCCCGCACGCGGGCGAGCGCCGGGCTCAAGCCCGAGGTGTTCAACGACGAGTTCCCGGGGCTCGTGATCTACACCGACCACGTCGACGCCCGGAGCGACCGCCTCCTGCACGTGCTCATCGCCGACGAGCGCGATCCGCAGCAGCGGAACACGATCTTCGCCCGCGAGGGGCTCATGATCTCCGACCGGCAGGCGCAGACCGTGACCCTGCGCCTGCTCGACGGCTGGATGCACACCGTCGACAACCGGGACAAGGCCGAGTACCAGACCGACTTCCGCTCCTACGACGTGAACCTCGACCTGCGCCAGGCGCTGGCCGAGGAGCGCAAGCGCGACGACCCGAAGGAGTTCACGCTGGGCGAGCTCGCCCGCACCATCGCCGCCAAGCGGGCCAAGGGGCAGCCATGCGGTCCGGAGCTGGTGGAGTACCACCGCAAGTTCTCGATTCCCGCCGCCTGCCTCGTCTTTGCGCTCGTCGCCATGCCGCTCGGCATCCAGCCGGCGCGCGCCGTCAAGTCACGGGCCTTTTCGACGAGCCTCGCGCTCCTCTTCGTGTACTACATCTTCCTCTCGACCGGCCAGGCGCTCGCCGAGCGCAACCTCCTCCCCGCGGTCGTGGGGCTCTGGCTGCCGAATGCGCTCTTTGCGGCCCTCGGCACGCAGCTTTTCGCCCGCGCGCTCCGCGAGCAGCCGGCGATCGGCACCGACTGGCTGGAGCACCGCCTGGACGACCTGCGACGCTGGCTCGCGGGGCGGCTCGGCGCGGAGGCGTGAGGGGATGCGTGCCCGCCGCCGCCTCGTGCTGCCCACCGTGAGCCGGCACCTCGTCCGGGAGTTCACGGCCACGTTCGGGCTCACGCTCGCGGCCTTCGTCGCGATCTACGTCCTCGCCGACTTCTTCGACCGCATCGAGAGCTTCCTCAAGTACGACGCGCCGCTCGGCGCCATCCTGCGCTCGTTCCTGTTCAAGATGCCGCTGGTCATCACCCAGGTGACGCCGATGGCCGTTCTCGCGGGCGCGCTGGTGGGCCTCGGGCTCCTCGCCCGTCAGAACGAGTTCGTGGCGCTGCGCGCCTGCGGCGTGAGCATCTGGCAGGTGCTGCTGCCCCTGCTCGGCGTGGCCGCCGCCGTCGCGGTCGTCGTGTTCGTGTGGAACGAGACGGTCGTGCCGTACAGCGCCCGGCGGTGGCACGAGATCGAGGACATCGAGATCAAGAAGCGCACCGTCGCCACCGTCTTTACCGGCGACGAGATCTGGTACCACGGCCGCGCGGGCTTCTACAACATCAGCCGCATCGCACCGCGCAAGCACGCGCTCTACGGCCTCACCGTCTACCAGCTCGGCCGCAACTTCCGCCCGGTGCGCGTGATCGAGGCCGCGTCGGCGACCTGGGACGGCGAGCGCTGGCACCTCGAGGGCGGGCACGTCCGCGAGTTCGGCCCCGACGGCTGGCGGGAGGCGCCCCTGCAGGACGCGGCCTTCAGCCTTCCCGAGCGCCCCGACGATTTCCGCGTCGCCTACGTCGAGCCGGAGGAGTTCAGCTTCGCTACGCTGCGCCAGCAGATCCAGCAGCTCCGTGCCAAGGGCATCGACGCGTCGGAGACCCTGGTCGATCTGTACCTCAAGCTCGCGCTGCCGGCCGCGAGCGTCGTGCTCATGCTGGTGGCGGTGCCCCTCGCGGTGCGCGGCACCCGCGTGACGAGCCTCGCCGCGGGCGTCGGCCTCGGCTTCGCCATCGGCTTCGCCTACTTCATCGTGCTCGCGTTCGCGCGGGCGCTCGGCCAGGCCTCCACCCTGCCGCCGCTCTTCGCCGCCTGGGCAGCGAACCTGCTCTTCGCTGCGGTCGGGACCTACTACCTGCTCGGCACCGACTGACGGGCTACGGCACCAGCGCCGGACGGTCGAGCGCGAGCGTCTCCGGCAGGCCGAGCATCAGGTTGAGGCACTGCACCGCCTGGCCGGCGGCGCCCTTGCCGAGGTTATCGATGGCCGTGACGATGATCGCCTGGCCGCTCGCCTCGTCGAACCGCCAGCCGATCGCACAGCGGTTCGTGCCGCGCACCTCGCGCAGGTCGGGGGGCGGCCCGTCGCCGTGCAGCGTAACGAACCGCTCCCGGCCGTAGGCCTGTTCGAACAGCTCCGCGAGCGGGGGCGGGCCGCCGCGGATGCGGACGTACATGGTCGTGAGAATGCCGCGGCTCACCGGCAGCAGATGCGGCACGAACACCGGCGTGCAGGTCGCCCCGGCCGCGCGCAGCTCCTGCTCGATCTCCGGTCCGTGGCGGTGCCTCGCAATGGCGTAGGCGCGGAAGTTCTCGTTCACCTCGGCGAAGAGCTGCTCGACGCTCGCGCTGCGCCCCGCGCCCGTCGTTCCCGACTTGGCGTCGATCACCACGCTGTCGTCGAGCAGGCCGGCGCGCGCGAGCGGCACGAGCCCGAGCAGCGCCCCGGTCGGGTAGCAGCCGGGGCAGGCAACGAGACGCGCTTGACGCAGCTCGCGGCGGTAGAACTCCGGCAGGCCGTAGACGGCCTCCGCGAGCAGCTCGGGCGCCGGGTGGGTGGTATACCAGCGCGCGTAGACCGCCGGGTCGCGCAGGCGGAAGTCGGCCGAGAGATCGATCACCCGCCGACCCCGCGCCAGTATCTCGCGCACGACCGGTGCCGACGCACCGTGCGGCAGCGCCGAGAGTACGATCTCGGCCTGCGCGGCGACGGCGGGATCGGCCGCCACGAGCGGCAGGTCGACGATGCCCGCGAGGAAGGGATGGACGTCGGAGGCACGCCGGCCGCGATGCTGGTCGGCCGACAGCACCACCAGCTCGACCGCCGGGTGGCCGCTCAGCAGCCGCAGCAACTCCACACCGACGTACCCGGTTGCCCCGAGCACCGCCACGGGGACTCGGGCCGGCACCGCCACGGGCGCTTCCATCCGAGGTACCCTACGCGACCGACTCCGGTCGCGCAACGCGCCAGAGCGCGCAACCCTCAGCGCTTGGAATACTGCGGCCGCTTGCGCGCCTTGTGGCGACCGTACTTCTTGCGCTCGACCTCGCGCGCGTCGCGCGTGATGTAGCCGGCCTTCTTCAGCGCCGCGCGGAAGTCGGGATTGGCCCGCAGCAGCGCGCGTGTGATCCCGTGGCGGATCGCCACCGCCTGGGCAGCGACACCGCCGCCGCCCACGTTGACCTCGACGCGGAACTGTCCCGTGCTCGACGTCACCTCGAACGGCTGTTGCACGATCATGCGCGAGGTCTCGCGCCCGAAGTAGGCCTCGAGCGGACGGCCGTTCACCACCACCTCTCCGCCGCCGGCCTCCAGGCGCACGCGCGCAACCGACGTCTTGCGCTTGCCGGTCCCCCAGTACGTCGTCACCTCCGGCTTCGTCACGGTCGCTTCACCTCGTCGGCAGCGGGCTCGGCCGCTGCGCCTGGTGCGGATGATCGGGCCCCGCGTAGACCTTGAGCTTGGTCGCGAGGCGGCGGCCGAGCCGGTTCGTCGGCAGCATGCCCTCGACTGCCGCGCGCACGAGACGGGTGGGATGCTTGCCGAGGACCTCGGCCGCCGTCGCCCGCCGCACGCCCCCCGGGTACCCCGTGTGGCGGATGTAGAGCTTGTCGGTGAGCTTGCGTCCGGTCAGTCGCACCTTGGCCGCGTTCACCACCACGACGAAGTCGCCGGCATCGACGTGCGGGGAGAAGGCGGCCTTGTTCTTCCCGCGCAGGACCGAGGCGATGCGCGAGGCGAGCCGTCCGAGGACCTGCCCCTCCGCGTCGACGATGTACCATCGACGCGCGGATCGTGCCGCCTCGGCGCTCAGATGTCGGGTGCTGGGCGTGGTCGTCATGTTCTCAGCGGGGCCGACGAGACTCGAACTCGCGACCTCCGGCGTGACAGGCCGGCGTTCTAACCAACTGAACTACGACCCCGTGGTCGTCCTCGAAGCGGAAGCCCCTATCCCAGCGCGCGGCGTCTTGCAACGGGGGCGCGGCGCTCCCCGCCGGGACACTCACCGGCACGTCACGGGCAGCGGGTGAGGGCCCACGTGCCGTAGTCGAGCGTCAGAACGCCCGACGGCTCGTGGCATGCATACAGCCCGTTGCCGCGCGGCCCCACGAGCGCGCCGCCAAAGTTGCAGAAGCTGCCGTCCGCGAAGCTTACCACGGGATAGATCTTGCTCCCGACCACCGTGCCCGTGATCTTGCCCGAGCTCTCCGCGCACTGGAGCGAACCTGCGGTGCAGGCATACGAGCCCTGGAGCACGCCCGCCGCGACACACAGGGTCGCCGCGATGTCGACGTAGCCTCCGCCGGGCGTGGAGGTGGCGGTACCCAACCAGAGGGCAGGCGTCCCGTCTTCGCAGACCGACGGCGCACCGGGCGCACACACGCCGGCCACGCAGCGTTCGAATCCGTTGCAGGCGTTCCCGTCGTCGCACTGTGCATCGTTCGCGCACTGCGGTCGTGGAGGAAGGGTTGTCGTAGGGGTCGAACCCGCGCAGGCCCCGGGCAACGACGGCAGACACCGGAGCATGTACCGGAGGCGCCCCACCTTGACGTTCCGCGTGCTGGGCTTCCGTCCATGCTTGCGCAGATGCACCCGAGCGGTCATGCGGTCGGTACACGATGCGTCCGTGCATACGGCGAACGTGCAGGTCCCGTTGCAAGCGGCGTCTGCGTCACAGCTCGCGTCGCCGTCGGTACAGGAGAGCACGAGCCGACGTGCGCGCACCGAAGGCGGCACGAGGCTCCCCACGACAAGCACGAGCAGTCCGAGACGAAGCCCTCGATACATATCCACGGCGTCATGATCCCTACCACCAGTCCGGGCCTAGCCGTCAAGCGTAATCGCGATATGGATGCAGAACAGACACGTCCAATTCAGGAAGCCGTGGCGACGGGAAGTGAGCGAGAACAGGCGGCACGCACTCGACCTCGGCGGCTCTGTCCCCGGTTACGTTCCCAGTGGGCGGTGCCGGGATCGAACCGGCGACCCCCGGCTTGTAAGGCCGATGCTCTCCTCGCTGAGCTAACCGCCCGGATCAGCGCCTGCGCAAGCGGCTTATCGGCATCGCGCTCCGCTCGCAAGCGGCCGAGTCGCGGGCCCGCCCGGCGCGCACGCCGCGAGCGTGAGCAGAAAGGCCGCATCCTCGAGCGCGTCCACGCGGTGCGGCGTTCCCGCCTGGAGCGTGACGAGGCGCCCCGGACCCACCAGCACATCGCGGGACGCCGCACGGAGCCGCAACCGCCCCTCGAGCACGTGGATGGCGACCGGCCCCTCGGCCGCATCTCCCCGATCATGACGGCCAGATCGAAGATCATGAGCGGGGCCTCGAGGCTCGCGCCAGGGAGCACGCGCTCCACCGTTGTCGCCATCACCAGGCCGTCGCCAGCGACACGACCCCCCGCGCGCGCACGGCGCGTCAATTCAGCAGGTCCTTCAGCGTCTTGCCGGCCTTGAACTTCGCCGACTTCGAGGCGGCGATCTGAATGCTCTCTCCGGTCTTGGGGTTGCGCCCCGTGCGCGCCTTGCGCGCGGAGACGGCGAACGTGCCGAAGCCCGAGATGTTGACCTTGTCGCCGTTGCGCAGGGCGCCGACGATGTCCTCGAAGACCGTGTTCACCGCCCGCTCGGCCTGCCCCTTCGGCAGGTCCAGCTTGCTCGCAACTGACTCGATCAGGTCGGCCTTCGTCATGACCCCTCCCCTTGTCCGCCCGCCGGCGAGACGGCCGCTCCTAGCAACCGCTCGTCACGCTGTCAATGCGTCACGACGTCGGGATCCGACGGCACGGCTGCTTGGTACGGCGCCGCGGGCACCGGCTCGGTGCCCGCGGGAGGCAGCGGCTTACGCAGGTAGGCCTCCGGATCCTCGAGCACGAGCGCCTTCCGCAGCACCTGGTCCATGTGCTCCACGAGCTCGATCCGCAGCGCCTTCAGCACGACCGCGGGGATTTCCCGGATGTCCTTCTCGTTCTCGACCGGGATGAGCACCGTCTTGATGCCGCCGCGGTGCGCCGCCAGCACCTTCTCCTTGAGCCCGCCGATGGGGAGGACGTAGCCGCGCAGCGTGACCTCGCCCGTCATCGCGAGATCGTGGCGCACGGGAATCCGCGTAAGCGCCGAGACCAGCGCCGTCGCCATCGTGATGCCTGCCGACGGCCCGTCCTTCGGAATCGCGCCCTCGGGGATGTGAATGTGCACGTCGATCTTCTGGTAGAAATCCCGCTCGAGCCCGAGCTCCTCGGCCCGCGAGCGCACGTAACTCATCGCTGCCTGCGCCGACTCCTGCATCACCTCGCCGAGCCGACCGGTAATGATGAGCTTGCCCTTTCCGGGCATGATCTGCACCTCGGTGGCGAGCAGCTCGCCCCCGAGATCCGTCCACGCGAGCCCGGTCGCCACACCGATCTTGTGCTCGACCTCCGCCTTGCCGAAGCGGTAGCGCGGCGGCCCGAGATAGGTGACCAGCGACTTGCCGCTCACCTTGACGTGAGCGTCGCGGTCCTTCTTGACGACCTCGACCGCCGCCTTCCGGCAGATCGCCGCCACCTCGCGCTCGAGGTTCCGGACACCGGCCTCCTTGGTGTAGTGGCGGATCACCGACAGGATCGCCGAGTCCGAGAACGTGATGTTGGACTCCTTGAGCCCGTTCGCCTCGCGCTGCTTCGGCACGAGGTAGCGCTTGGCGATGTTGAGCTTCTCGAGCTCCGTGTAGCCCGCGATCCGGATGATCTCCATGCGGTCCTGGAGCGGCCGCGGGATGCGGTCGAGGTTGTTCGCGGTGGTGATGAACATGACCTTCGAGAGGTCGTAGTCGACGTCGAGGTAGTGGTCGTTGAAGGCGTTGTTCTGCTCGGGGTCGAGCACCTCGAGGAGCGCCGACGACGGATCACCGCGGAAGTCGGTCGACATCTTGTCGACCTCGTCGAGGAGGAAGACGGGGTTGCCCGATCCCGCCTTCTTCATCGACTGGATGATCTTGCCCGGCAGCGCGCCGATGTAGGTCCGCCGGTGGCCCCGGATCTCCGCCTCGTCGCGCACGCCGCCGAGCGAAACGCGCACGAACTTCCGCCCCGTCGCCCGGGCGATCGACTTGCCGAGCGAGGTCTTGCCCACCCCGGGCGGCCCGACCAGGCAGAGGATCGGGCCCTTCATGTGGCCGACGAGGCTCTGCACGGCGAGGTACTCGAGGATGCGCTGCTTCACCTTCTCGAGCCCGTAGTGATCCTCCTCGAGCACCTTCTCCGCCTGCTTGATGTCGAGCTTGTCCTCCGTGTACTCGTGCCACGGCAGCGAGATGAGCCAGTCGATGTAGTTGCGCACGACGGTGGCCTCGGCGGACATCGGCGACATCATCTTGAGCTTCTTGAGCTCCTTCTCCGCCTTCTCCCGGGCCTCCGCCGACATCTTCTTCTGCTTGATCTTCTCCTCGAGCTCCTGAATCTCGTTCTTGAACTCGTCCTTCTCGCCGAGCTCCTTCTGGATCGCGCGCATCTGCTCGTTGAGGTAGTACTCCTTCTGGGTCTTCTCCATCTGCTTCTTGACCCGTGTGCGGATGCGCTTCTCGACCTCGAGGATCTCGATCTCCGACCGCATGTAGCCGAGCACTTTCTCCAGACGCTCGGCCGGATTGGTCATCTCGAGGAGCACCTGCTTGTCCTCGAGCTTGCTCCCGAGGTGCGCCACGATCGTGTCGGCGAGGCGCGCCGGGTCGTCGATCGACGACACCGACATGATCATCTCGGGGGGAATCTTCTTGTTGAGCTTGACGTAGTTCTCGAAGGTCGCGTTGACGCTGCGCATGAGCGCCTCGACCTCCGTCGTCTTGTCGCAGACCTCCTCGATCGGCTCCGTCTCGACGAGGAAATACTCGCCCTGCTCGACGTAGCGCAGGATGCGTGCCCGACGCTTGCCCTCGACGAGCACCTTCACCGTGCCGTCGGGCAGCCGCAGGAGCTGGACCACCGTGCCGAGGGTCCCCATCCGGTAGATGTCGTCCTCGCCCGGGTCGTTGGTCTTCGCGTCCTTCTGTGCCGCGAGCAGGATGGACTTCTGCCCGCTCATGGCCTCCTCGAGCGCGCGGATGGACTTCTGGCGCCCGACGAAGAGCGGCACCACCATGTGCGGGAAGACGATGATGTCGCGGAGGGGGAGCAGCGGCACCCGTAGCGCCCCACCACCGGGGTGATGGCCCTGCGGATCCCGTTTGTCGTTCCGAAAAAGCATGCGGTTCCTCGTTGGCTAGGCGGTCTCGGCAGCCTTCTGGTAGAGGATGATCGGCTGCTCCTTGTTGACCACCACCTCTTCGGAGATGAGAACCTCCTTGATGTTGGGCTGCGAGGGGATGTCGTACATCACGTCGAGCATGATGTTCTCCATGATGGCGCGCAACCCCCGGGCACCCGACTTGCGCTTGAGGGCCTCGCGCGCGATCGCGGTGAGCGCCCCGTCGGTGAAGCGGAGGTGCACCCCCTCCATCTCGAAGAGCTTCTGGTACTGGCGCGTGAGGGCATTCTTCGGCTCGCGGAGGATGCGCACCAGGGCCGGCTCGTCGAGCTCCTGCAGCGTGGCAATCACGGGCAGCCGCCCGACGAACTCGGGGATCAGCCCGAACTTCAGCAGGTCCTCGGTCTGCACCTCCTCGAGGAGCTGCCCCATGGTCCGCTCGTCCTTGCGACGGATATCGGCGCCAAAGCCCATTCCCTTGACCCCGACCCGCCGCCGGATGATGTCCTCGAGGCCCACGAAGGCCCCCCCGCAGATGAACAGGATGTTGGTCGTGTCGACCTGCAGGAACTCCTGCTGCGGGTGCTTGCGCCCCCCCTTGGGGGGCACGCTGGCCGTCGTGCCCTCGACGATCTTGAGCAGCGCCTGCTGGACCCCCTCGCCCGACACGTCGCGCGTGATCGAGGGGTTGTCGCCCTTGCGCGCGATCTTGTCGATCTCGTCGATATAGACGATCCCGCGCTGGCACTTCTCGACGTCGTAGTCGGCGTTCTGTAGCAGCGAGAGGATGATGTTCTCGACGTCCTCGCCGACGTAGCCCGCCTCGGTGAGGCTCGTCGCGTCGGCGATCGCGAACGGGACCTGGAGGAAGCGGGCGAGCGTCTGCGCGAGCAGCGTCTTGCCCGAGCCCGTGGGGCCGATCAGCAGAATGTTCGACTTCTGCAGCTCGACATCGCCCGTCACGAGCTGCGAGTCGATGCGCTTGTAGTGGTTGTGGACCGCCACCGCGAGAATCTTCTTCGCCCGCTCCTGGCCGATCACGTACTGATCGAGCACCTTCTTGATCTCGGAGGGCTTCGGGACCGCCGACGTCGAGGACAGCGTCTCTTCCTGGTCGCACTCCTCGGCGATGATGTCGTTGCAGAGGTCGATGCACTCGTCGCAGATGTAGACGGTCGGACCCGCGATGAGCTTGCGCACCTCGTCCTGGCTCTTGCCGCAGAACGAGCAGACGAGGTTACCGCTGCGGTCGTCTCCGTGTTTGGCCATGGCCGCCCCCTTGGATGCTCACCTCGCCAGAGCCGTCTTGCCGGGGCGAGTCACGATCACCTCGTCGACGAGGCCGTACTCGACCGCCTGCTTGCCGGTCATGAAGAGGTCGCGGTCGGTGTCCTTCTCGATCTTCTTGAGGCTCTGGCCCGTGTGCTTCATGAGGATGTTGTTGAGCTGCTCGCGCAGCCGGAGGATCTCGCGGGCCTGGATGTCGATGTCGGCCGCCTGGCCCTGCACGCCGCCGAGCGGCTGATGGATCATGATGCGGGAGTGCGGCAGCGCATAGCGCTTCCCCTTCGCGCCCGCCGCGAGCAGCCAGGCCGCCATGCTCGCCGCCTGCCCGATGCAGATCGTCGACACGTCCGGTTTGATGTACTGCATGGTGTCGTAGATCGCGAGCCCGGCGGTCACCGAGCCTCCCGGGGAGTTGATGTAGAGCGCGATGTCCTTCTCGGCGTCCTCCGACTCGAGGAAGAGGAGCTGGGCCACGATCAGGTTCGCGAGGTCGTCGCCGATCGGCGCCCCGAGGAGCACGATCCGATCGCGCAGCAGCCGCGAGTAGATGTCGTAGGCACGCTCGCCGCGGCCGGTCTGCTCGATGACGATCGGAACGAGATTTGCCTGCATGCCCGAGCGGATTCTACCGGCTTTGCCCCGTGCGAGCAAATTCTTTCGCGTCGTCCGTCGACACGATCGTTGCGTGTCGCATGACGTGCGCCAGCGCACGCTCGCGCACCAGGCGTGCGCGCAGCGCCGCGCGTGCCTCGGGTCGCTCGTAGAACGCCCGCACGCGCTCCGGCGCGCGCCCCTCGCGGGCGGCGAGCGCGGCGATCTCCGCCGCGACGTCGTCCTCGCTCACCGTGATGCCGGCGTGCGCCGCCACCGCCTCGAGCACCAGCTCCGCGCGGACGTCCCGCTCGGCGCCGGGACGCAGCTCGGCCCGCAGCCGCTCGAGCTGCGCCTCGCGCTCCGCCGCATCGGCCGCGAGCTTGACGTCGAGGCTCGCCAGCCACGCCTCGGTCCGCCGCTCGACCAGCGACGGCGGGACCTCGAAGGGGTGCCGCGCGATGAGCTGGTCGACGACCGTGGCGCGGGCGATCTCCTCGGCCCGCTGCGCCGCCCGCTCCTCTAAGTCGGCGCGGATGCGCGCGCGCAGCTCGGCGAGCGTCTCGCACCGGCCATGGTCGCGCGCGAAGTCGTCGTCGAGCGGCGGCAGCTCCTTCAGGCGGATCTCCTTCACCTCGACGTCGAAGTGCACGCGCTTGCCGGCAAGGGCCGGCCTCGGATGGTCGGCCGGGTAGGTCACGTCGAAGGCGCGCCGCGCGCCGAGCGGCTGCCCCACGAGGAGCCGCTCGAGGGCCTCGGGGAAGCTTCCCGCACCCGCCTCGAGCATCACGCCCTCGCGGCGGACGGGCTCCCCGCCGTCGACGCGGCTCGTGACGTCGACGGTGACGACGTCGCCCGCCTCGACGATCGTGCGCCCCTCGATCGGCCGGAGCTGGGCCACCGACTGCCGCAGCGATTCGAGCACCTCGTCGACCTCGGCGTCGCTCACCACCGCCGTCGGGCGCACCGCCTCGAGGCCGCTCAGGTCGCGCACCTCGATCACCGGGCGGACGTCGATGGTAGCAGCGTAGCGGAGCGCTTGCCCCGGCGTGAGCCCCTCGGCCTCGACGTCCGGCGTGCCGACCACCGCGAGCCGATGCGTGTCCAGGGCCTGCTTGAGCGACTCGCCGATCAGCCGCTCGAGCACGTCTTGCCGCACCCGTTCGCCGAAGACGCGCTCGAGGACCGGCCGCGGGGCCTTGCCGGGCCGAAATCCCCGCAGCCGGGCCGCGCGGCCGACGGCCGCGAACGCCCGGTCGAGCTCCGACTGCACGGTGCCCGCGGGGATCTCCACCTCGATCCGCTTGCGGACCGGCGAAAGCTCTTCGAGCTTGAGCTTCGACAGCTCCATTAGGCCGTCACCGCCATGGTACGCGGTGCGAGAGGGGGGACTCGAACCCCCACGGTTGCCCGCGAGATCCTAAGTCTCGTGCGTCTGCCAGTTCCGCCACTCTCGCGTGAGCCACCCATAACAACGCCCTCTGCTCATGACAAGTCAGCCGCGGGGAAGCTGCTTGAGCTCGACGACGTTGCCCTCGGGGTCACGGATGTAGATCGACGGCCCCATGCCATGCGCGCCGTAGCGCTCCGCGGGATCGCCCATCACCTCGACCCCCTGTGCGCGCAGCGCGGCGACGACCCGGGCCATGTCCTCCGTCTCGATGCCGAGGCAGAAGTGCTCGACGTTGCCGACCGTCCCCGGGCGGCCCTCGGTGGGCGCGGGCACGAGGTCGACCAGGCTCCGTCCGGCGCGGAGCTGAACGAGGCCGAGCGCGTCCACCCGCCGCTCCTCGAGAAGCCCGAGGACCCGCACGTAGAAGTCGAGCGTGCGCGCCTGGTCCGCGCAGCGCAGCACGACGTGGTCGAGCTCGGCGACGCGAAACGGCCGCACGTCCCGACCCTTGGCCTCAGTCGTCGGCGCGCGGAACCGAGGCCCAGCAGGAGGCACAGATGGGATGCCCGCCGTACTCGAGCGCCGCTGGCTCCTCTGCCTGCGGATCGACGAGCGGCCCGCCGCAGAACCCGCAGCGCGGTCCTTCGCGATCGTCGCTCGCCGCCCGATCGGCGCGTCGCGCCTCACTGCGCGCGGCGAGCCGCGCCCGCTTCGCATCGAGCCGCTTCTTGCGCAGCAGCTCCTTCTGGCGCTTTCCACCGCCCCCGGGCACGGCCCTCTCATACACCGCGGGCGCCCGGCCTGCCAGGGCGGGGGCGTGCGGGCGGTCTTAGCGGCGTCGCAGCCTGCGCAGCGTGTCCTGTTGCGCGGGCGTAAGCAGGTTCTTTACCCGGATGAGGAACCCGAGGCGCAGGCGCTTGAGCCGATCCTCGAGCGCGAGCACCTCGTCCGCCTGCTTGAGCGCGGCCGCCTCGTCGACCGTGTCCGCGGCGAGCAGCTTCCCCAGGGCCGCCGTCTTGGCCTCGAGCTGCCAGCGCAGCTCGACGGTCGCCTTCTCGGCGTTCGCCATCTCCTTGCTGATGGCGTCCCGCTGCGCATCGGTGAGCGCGATGTCGGCCTGGTGCTGCATGATGAGCGCCGGCGGGAACAGCTCGCGCAGGAAGGCGGGCTCGCGCATGCGGCGAACGCCGAGCGCCTGCGCATGGGCCGGGGACCCGGCCGCCGCCCACCCCAGCAGGAGGGCGACCAGGATCGTGCGTCGGATCGTTCTCATGCGTGCACCTCCCGGGGGTCCAACGGGGTGCTAGGGGCATCCCCGCAGTCGACGTCGGGGGCCTCGCAGCCGAACGCGGGCACGATGTCGTCGGCGTCGAGGTCCGAGGCGGCGAGGAGCGCATCGGTGGGCGTGCGCAGCTCGCCCAGGCGCGCGAGCGCAGCTGCATCGAGCGCCCCGCGCGGGACACGGGGACCGGTCAGCCAGAGCGCAAGGCCTGCCGCCGCGGCGAGCGCCACAGCACCCCACACGGCGACCCGGCGGGGGCGCGCCGCCCGGAGCACGCGGGCCGTGAGCCGCGGCGAGGGCACCACCTCGGGAAGGCGGTCGAGGAGCGCGTCGAGCCGGGCCGCGCGGTCGCGCAGCGCGCGTGCCTCGGCCGATCTCGCAAGCAGCGCGAGCGCACTCGCTCGCTCCGGGATCGGCCAGCGCTCGGGCCGCGCCCCGTACGCGTCGAGCAGCTCGGCGAGCCGCTCGAGCCGCATCGATGCCTCGCCCTTCATGTCCCGTCGAGCAGCTCTGGCGCGAGCGCCCGCAGCCGCGCGCGCAGCGTGCGCCGCGCGCGCGCCAGCAACGACTCGAGCGCTTCCACCGAGACGCCCAGGACCTCGGCGGCCTCGTCCTGGCGCAGCCCATCGTAGTGGCAGAGCGCGAGCGCCGCGCGCTGCCGCGCCGGCAGCGCCGCCACCGCCTGAGCGACGATGCGCGTCACCTCGGCCTCCTCGAGGCGGAGCGGCGGCGTGGGCCCTGGATCGGGCGGGTCGGGCGCGTCATCGAGGGGCTGCTCGCGCCGGCGCGCGAGGCGGTCGAGGCAGCGGTGGAGCGCCACACGACGGAGCCACGCGCGCACGCCGCCCGAACCCGGGCGCCAGGATCGGGCCTGCCGCCAGAGGCGGGTGAACACCTCTTGGGCGACGTCCTCGGCATCGCTCGGCGTGCCGAGCACGCGGGCGGCGAAGGCCACCACGCGGCCGAGGTGGCGCTCGACGAGGAGGCGGCACGCCTCCGGGTCTCCGCGGCCCACGCGCAGCACGAGGTCGTCATCCGCCTCTCCCATCGCTCGGGCGCGCCCCGCTCGCGGCCCGCCGGCGGACACTAGCCGCCAGCACGCGCACGATGCCAGGGGGACGCGGCCGGTCAGTTCCCGCCACCGCAGAGGTGCCGGTGCCGGGGCGCGGCCTCGATCTCGGCGAGCGTCAGCTGCCCGTCGCCGTTGGTGTCGAGCCGCGCAAAGCGGTTCTGCAGGCGAATCTGCTTGAGCGCCGCCACGAAGGTGGCGAACTCGGCCGGCGAGAGCGCCCCGTTGTGATCGGCGTCGGCCTGCGCGAAGGCCTGCGCCAGGGCGGCCTCGCGCCGTGCCTTCCAGCTCTCGTCGGCGAGCACCCCCGTGGCGGCGAGCGTCAGCGCCGCGAACAGCAGTCCGGTCGTTTTCATCGCGTTCGTCTCCTCTCCTCGGGCGGGCGATGCCGCCCGACCTCGTCGAGGAAAACGACCGGCGCGGGAAAATCCGTCGCACGGCATCCGCCGTGCGCGATGGGTGCGGGAGGAGTGGGCCGCGCAGGGATCGAACCTGCGACCCGCTGATTAAGAGTCAGCTGCTCTACCAAACTGAGCTAGCGGCCCGTGTGAGGGAGAGCCCGCGCCCCACCGGCTCTCCGGCGACGCAGGGGTGAGTGAAGGGATTTGAACCCTCGGCCCCCGGAGCCACAATCCGGTGCTCTGCCAGCTGAGCTACACTCACCGTCGCTTCCACCTTACGTCCTCTTCCCGGCCTCTTCGACGCGCGCCAGAAGGGATTCGAACCCCTGACCCACGGCTTAGAAGGCCGTCGCTCTGTCCACTGAGCTACTGGCGCAGAATGGTCGGGGCGAGCCGATTTGAACGGCCGACCACCTGCTCCCAAGGCAGGTGCGCTACCAGGCTGCGCCACGCCCCGCCCAGCCAGGCGCCCCTCCCTAACACGGCCCCGGGCCGCACGCAACGTTCCCGGATCGCAGGCGCGCGCCGAGCGCCCGCATGGCGCGCGCCCGGTGGCTCACCCGCTGCTTTGCCTCGGGACCCGCCTCGGCGAGCGTGCAACCGAGCTCGTCGGCGACGAACACGGGATCGTAGCCAAAACCGGTGCTGCCCGCCGGGCTAAGCGCAACCTGCCCGGCGCACGTTCCTTCGGCTGCCTCGCTGCGACCATCGGGCCACGCGAGCACGACCACACAGCGGAATCGGGCCCCCCGCCGGGGCGGGGGGACGTCGCGCAGGGCGTCGAGGAGCTTTGCAATGCGCGCCCCGTCCGTCGGCGCCCAGCGCGCGGAGCGCACGCCCGGCGCCCCGCCGAGCGCCTCGACCTCGAGGCCCGAGTCGTCGGCGAGCGCCGGGAGGCCGGTCGCAGCGGCAACCGCCCGGGCCTTGAGGAGCGCGTTCGCGAGGTACGTGGCCCCGGTCTCGACGGGAAGCGTCACCGCTCCCACCTCCGGGAGGGCGCGCACCTCGACTGGCCCCCACTCCGCCACGAGCGCCCGCAGCTCGGCGATCTTCCCCGGGTTGGCCGTGGCGAGGACGAGCCGCGGAGGGATCACCGCCGACCCGGCAGCACGACCCCCGCGGCGGCGAGCGTCGCCCGCTGCGCGGCGGTGAGCGTGCGGATGCCCTCGCTCGCCGCGGCGAGGAGCCGGCCGAGCTGGGCTGCGCTGAAGGGCCGGCCCTCGGCCGTCCCCTGCACCTCGACGTAGCGCCCCGTCCCCGTCATCACGACGTTGATGTCCACCTCGGCGCGGCGATCCTCCTCGTAGACGAGGTCGAGCAGCACCCGTCCGTCGACGATGCCGGCGCTCACCGCGGCAACCGTTGCCGTAAGCGGCAGCGCGGCGATCAGCCCTTCGCGGCGCATCCGCTCCAGGGCGAGCGCGAGCGCCACGAAGCCCCCCGTGATCGCGGCGGTGCGGGTCCCCGCGTCGGCCTGCAGCACGTCGCAGTCGACCACGATCGAGCGCTCGCCGAGGGCGCTGGCGTCGACCACGGCCCGGAGGCTACGGCCGATCAGCCGCTGGATCTCGTGCGTGCGCCCGCCCGGCCCGCGGCGCTCCCGCTCGGTCCGCTCGACGGTGCTGCGCGGGAGCATGGCGTACTCGGCGGTCACCCAGCCGCGGCCCTGGCCGCGCAAAAACGCCGGCACGCCCTCCTGGACGCTCGCCGTGCAGACGACCCGCGTGGCCCCGGTCTCGATCAGCACCGATCCCTCGGCCGCGGGCATGAAGCCGGGCACCATCCGCACGGGCCGAAGCGCGAGCGGCCGGCGACCGTCGGGACGGGTCCCTCGGCGCCGCTCAACCATTCGCGGGGAGCAGCCGATATAAGCCCTCACAGTCGTCCGACATGCGCCTGCGCATAGCACGGCGGCCCTGGGGTGGGCACGCGCCGGGGCGGCAGGCGCGGTCGGCCGGCCCAAGCGAGCAGCCGAAGGGATTGCGGGGATCGCGTGAGCAGCGAGGCGCAAGTGCCGGAAAACGCACCGTACCTGATCGGTGAGCATCCCCTGATTCAGAAGATCAACCAGCTCATCACGAAGGTCGCCGCCACCGACGCCACCGTCCTCATCATGGGCGAGAGCGGCACCGGCAAGGAGCTCGTGGCACGCGCCATCCACATGCAGAGCCCGCGCGCCGACCGGCCGTTCATCCCCGTCAACTGCGGCGCCATCCCGGCCGAGCTGCTCGAGTCCGAGATGTTCGGCCACGAGCGGGGTGCCTTTACCGGGGCCGTCGGGCCGCGGGCCGGCATGTTCCAGCTCGCCACCGGGGGCTCGATCTTCCTCGACGAGGTGGGCGAGATGAGCCCCCTCCTCCAGGTGAAGCTCCTGCGCGTGCTGCAGGATCGCGAGGTCCGGCCGGTGGGGGCCGACCGATCCTTCAAGGTGGATGTCCGGGTGGTCGCCGCCTCGAACAAGGACCTCGCCGCGGAGGTCGAGGCCGGCCGCTTCCGCGAGGACCTCTTCTATCGCCTGCAGGTGATCCCGATCGTGATGCCGCCGCTGCGGGAGCGGCGGTCGGACATCCCGCTCCTGGTCAAGCACTTCCTCGAAAAGCACAACCGCAAGCGGCTCGGCCGGCCCGTGCGCATCTCCGAACAGGCCATGGTGCACCTCTGGGAGCACGACTGGCCGGGCAACGTGCGCGAGCTCGAGAACCTCCTCGAGCGGCTCGTCATCCTCTCCGAGGACGGCCTGATCGACGTCCAGCACCTGCCGCCCAACATCCGGTCGCTGATCTCCGAAAAAAAGATCCCTCGGCCGACCCTCGGCGAGGAAGGCCTCGATCTCAACACGGCGGTCGAGGAGTTCGAAAACCGCCTCATCGAAGAAGCGCTGCGGCGCACGAAGGGCAACAAGCAGGCTGCGGCGCGGCTGCTCGGGCTCAAGCGCACCACGCTCGTCGCCAAGCTGCGGCGCCGGCGCAGTGCCGGCGGGGAGCCGGAGCAGGAGGCGTCGTGATGGCCGGCCCAGCACTCATCCTCATCGTCGACGACGACAGCGATTGCCGCGAGGTGACCGCGCGGCTCCTCGAGCGCGAAGGGTACCTCGTGCGTCAGGCGCGCACCGGCGCGGAGTGCATCGCGCTGGTCGAGCGCGAGCCCGTCGACCTGGTCCTGCTCGACGTCCTCATGCCGGAGATGGACGGGTTCGCCGTGTGCGCCGCGCTGCGGGCACTGCCCGGCAAGGCCGGCCTGCCGATCATCCTCCTCACGGGGAAGGACGATCTGCCCACGCGCCTCGAGGGCATGCACCACGGCGTGAGCGAGTTCCTCGCCAAGCCCATCAACACGCACGAGCTCTACGCGCGCGTGCGCGCCCAGCTCCACATCCAGGCGCTCACCCGCCAGCTCGAGCGCGTGGAGCGGACCCTCGAGGCGGGCGACAAGCCCTCGACCTCGTCTCGCTAGGCGCCATCCCGCGCGGGCACCTGCAGTAGCTTTCATGCCGCGTACGCCGTGCCGCTGGCGCGCAAGCACCCTCGAAACCAGCGCGCTACGCCAGTCTTGCCGGTGAGGCCTTACTAAGCTAAGTATCTCCGGGCTCGCAGGAGGTCTCATGGCCAAGGAAGACGACGTCCTCATCCAGCTCGCCACGCGCATCCCCAAGGCCCTGCACCGCGAGATCAAGCTCTACTGCGTGCAGAACGGCATCTCGGTCATGGAGTTCGTGGCCGCAGCCCTCGAGGACAAGCTCAAGCGCGACCACGGCCGGGGCGCCGTGCGGCGCAAGCCGGTGCGCTAGGAGCCTGTCCGAGTAATCGACGCAAGCGAGGCGGCGAAGGGGCGAGCGAGAGCGGCAAGCGCAGCGACGACCGAGGAGGCGTAGCCCGAGCTACGCCGCACGAGGGAGGAGCGAGCACGCCGCTCGCAGCCGTCCATTCGCCGCCGTAGCCGGAGCATTACTCGGACAGGCTCCTAGGAGCTACGGGTCGATCGTCTGGAGGATGCGGCCGCGCAGCCGCCGCGCGTCCAGATCGAGGGCGTCGCAGATGGTCGCGAAGCTAAAGACGCCTGCCGGCTCCCGGCCGAGGAGCCAGCGCAGCGCTTCGCGGCGGAGGCGCAGCGCCCGAGCACCTCGGCGGTGCGCGTTCGCCCGCAGCGTCCGGATCCCCTCCTCGAGGACGGCCAGGAGCAGCCGCCGCGTGCCGGGCGAGAGCTCGGCTCTCCCGTAGACCGCCTCGTAGCGCACGAGCACGTCACCGTCGAGGGCGGCCATGTCGTCGGCGGCCTGCTCGGCCGCCCGCGGCCCGCGGCGCCCCGCGAGCGCCAGTGCGGGGGTACGGGATGGCCCCTCGTTCCGCACCGCGTATCCCATGCACCCTTGCTGCCCCGGCTGCGCGCGCAGGGCAACGCTCCGACGGGTGACAGCGTCGGCAAAAAGACGGGAGGCCGCCCGCGGTCGGCAGGCGAAGGGGGCCCGGCTTGCACCGCTGCCGCACCCCCTGCTAGGCCCCCGGCCGCATGGATCTCGGCGCGATCGTGGCCGAGCTCAAGCGCTCGACCGACACCTTCGGCCCGCTCGTGCGCGCCCAGGCCGAGCGGATTCCCGATCAGGTAGCGCTCAAGTTCGAGTCCGAGCAGCTCACCTACGGCACCTACGACAGGGAGGTGAATCGGCTCGCGGCCGCGCTCGCGCGGGAGGGGGTCGGCCCCGGGACGCCCGTCGCCGTCTTCGCGCGCAACAGCCCGCGCTTTCTCGTGGCGCTCGGCGCGGTGGCGAAGCTCGGGGCCGTCGGCGCCCTCGTCAATACCCACGTGACCGGCGCCGGGCTCACGCACGTGCTCCGCGTCTCCCAGGCGCGGCTCGGGGTGTGCGATGCGGCGGCGCTGCCCGCCCTCGACGCCGTCGCCGGGACGCACCCCGTGGCGTTCCTCGCCGACGCCGCACCCGGCGAGCCGCTGCCGGCGGGGGTGCGGCCGCTCGGCGACGTCCTGCCCGCAACGGCCCCCGAGCCCGCCATCCCCGAGATCCGCGGCGGCGACGTGTTCCTCTACATCTATACCTCGGGCACGACCGGCTACCCGAAGGCGACCATCGTCCGCCACCTGCGGTTTACGATGGCCGGCGTCACGCTCGCCCCCCTCCTCGGCCTCGAGGCGGGCGAGACGGTCTACGCGCCGCTGCCGCTCTACCACGGCGAGAGCCTCTTCGTCGGGTTCGCGCCCGCCTTCCGCACGGGCGGCGCCTTCGCCTCGCGCCGGAGCTTCAGCGCGAGCGCCTTTCTCGAGGACGTGCGGCGCCACGAGGCGGTCGCCTTCGTCTACGTGGGCGAGCTCTGCCGCTACCTGCTCCGTCAGCCGCCCACGCCGCGCGACCGCGACCACCGGCTGCGCGTCGCCGCGGGAGCGGGGCTGCGGCCCGACGTGTGGACGGCCTTCCAGACCCGCTTCGGGATCCCGCGCATCATCGAGATGTACGGCGCAACCGAGGGCAACGTCGCGCTGCAGAATCTCGACGGCCGCGTGGGCTCGGTCGGCAAGCCCCACCCGCTCCTCGAGGATCAGGTGCAGCTCGCGCGCGTCGACATCACGACCGGCGCCCTCGTGCGCGGTCCCGACGGGCGGTGCATCCCGTGCGGCCCCGGCGAAGCCGGCGAGCTGCTCGGCAAGATCGGGCTTGCCGGCGCGATGGAGTACGACGGCTACACCGATCGCGCCGCCACCGAGCGCAAGATCGTCCGGGATGCCTTCGCGCCCGGCGACGCGTGGTTCCGCAGCGGCGACCTGCTGCGCCGCGACGCCGACGGCTACTACTACTTCGTCGACCGTCTCGGCGACACCTTCCGCTGGAAGAGCGAGAACGTCGCGACGCAGGAGGTCGCCGACGTGCTCGCGCGCGCGCCGGGCCTCACCGAGGCCAACGTCTACGGCGTCGTGGTGCCGGGCGAGGACGGCCGCGCTGGCATGGCGGCGGTCGTGCCCGCCGCCGGGGTTCGCTTCGACGGCGCCGCGCTCTGGGCGTACTGCGAGCGCCACCTCCCGGCCTATGCGCGCCCCGCCTTCGTGCGCCTGGTCTCCGAGATGGACGTCACGGGGACGCTCAAGCAGCGCAAGGCGGCGCTCGCCGCCGAGGGCTACGATCCCACGGTCGTGCGCGATCCGCTCTTCGTGCGCGACGATGCCGCCCGCGCCTACGTGCCCCTCACGCCTGCGCTGCTCGACGCCGTCAGGACGGGTCGCCACCGCCTGTAGCGAGAAGGCGTGCGGCCTCGGCGCGCAGCGCCGCCTTGTCGACCTTGCCGCTGCCCTTCTGCGGCAGCTCGCGCTCGCGGCGGATCCACACGTGTCGGGGCACCTTGTAGCTCGCGAGCTGCGCTCGGCAGTGGGCGAGCAGCTCCTCGACGCTCGCCGGCGCCGCGAGGACGACGAAGGCTGCCACGTTCTCGCCGCGCGCGGGGTCGGGCACACCCACGACGTGCGCCGCCCCGACCGCCGGGTGGGCGGCGAGGACCGCCTCGACCTCGGCGGCCGCGACGTTGACGCCGGCGGTCTTGATGACGTCGCGGAGCCGGCCGAGGAAGTGGAGCGCCCCGTGCGAGTCGATCCAGCCGAGGTCGCCGGTGTGGAAGAAGCCCTCCGCGTCGCGGCAGTCCGCCGGCTCCTGCCCGTCGTAGTGGCTCAGCAGCGAAGGCCCGCGCACGCAGATCTCCCCCTCGCAGCCGCCGGGCAGTGGTGCGCCCGTCTCGGGATCGCAGATGCGCAGCTCCTTGCCGCCGGTCGGCGGCCCGTGGCTCCCCGCCCGCAAGGCGAGGGGCGCGTCCCACGGCCAGGCCGTGCAGAGCGGCCCCGTCTCGGTCATGCCGAAGGTGCCGACGGCACGATGGTCGGGGGGGTAGAGCTTCGTCGCCCAGCGCGTATTGGCCCCGACGCCCTTCACGAGATGCAGCCGGGCTTTCGAGAAGGCCGGATGCGCGATCAGCGCTTCCGCCTGGTGCGGCCAGGCGAAGAAGACCGTCACCCGCTCCGCCTCGAGCAGGGCGAGCGTCTCCCCCGGCTCGAAGCGCTCCTGGAGCACCACCGCGGCTCCGCGCGCGAGCGTGCCGAGCGCGACCGCCACGAGACCGCCGGTAAAGAAGAATGGCAGATAGCCCCACGTCCGATCCTCGGGCTCGATGCCGAGCACCGCGCCGACGTCATGCGCGCAGGCGACGAGCGCGCGGTGTACGTGCACGACGCCCTTCGGCGCCACCGTCGATCCGGAGGTGAAGACGATCGTCGCCGGATCGCCGGGCGCGACCCCCGCGGCGAGCACGGCCGGCCAGACGTCGTCGAGCGCCGCCCCCGGACGCAGCAGCGGTGCCAGGTCCATCGCGGCCCCCGACGCGGGCGGGTCGAGCCACACCACCTCGCGCAGGGCCGGCAGCGCGGGGTGGAAGCGCGGCGGCGCGCCCGCGCCGATTCCCGGCGCGATCGCCTCGAGGGCCTCCGCGTAATCGTGGCGGAGAAAGCCGCGCACGGCGATCAGGAGCGCCACGGCCCCGCTGCGCAGCGCATGGGCGAGCTCGCGCGGGGTATAGAGCGTGCTCAGCGGCACGAGCACGCCGCCGCACTGCCAGACGCCGAAGGCAATCGCGATCCACTCGGGCGAGTTCGGTAGCAGGAGCCCGACCCGCGTGCCCTTGCCGACGCCGCGCGCAACGAGGGCGCGCCCGACGGCGGCCGCGCGCGCCGCCAGCTCGGCGAAGGTGAGCCGCCCGCGGGCCGACACGAGCGCCTCGCGCGCCCCGAAGCGGGCGGCTATGTCGTCGAGGAGCGCAGGGAGCGTGCTCGGGCGGGCGTCCACGCCCGGGGACTCTGCCCGAGCGGCCGCGTGCGTGTCCAGCCGCGGCGGGTTGCCGCTCGCTGCGAAGCGATCGTATACGGGCGGCCCATGCCGCTCTCGACCCTGCTCTTCGGCGCCGCTGCCGTGCTCGCCGCCGGCGCCGGGTCGGCCGCCGCCCGGCCGGTTCCCGTGCGGGGCGTGATCGAGGGGTTCTACGGCCCACCCTGGAGCGGCGAGGCGCGGCGCGACGTGATCCGCTTCATCGCCCGCAAGGGGATGAACACCTTCGTCTACGCGCCCAAGAACGACCCGTTCCACCGGGTGCGTTGGCGCGATCCCTACCCGGCGGACGCGCTTGCCGACCTCGCGCACACGGCGGCGGTCGCGCGCGGAGCGCGGGTCCACTTCGTCTACGCGCTCAGCCCCGCGCTCGACGTCTGCTACGCCTGCGACGCGGATTTCCGCGCGCTCACCGCGAAGCTCGCGCAGGTGGCCACCGCCGGCGTAAACCGCTTCGCCCTCCTCTTCGACGACGCGCCTATGGCGCTCGACGACCCCATCGACGTCGCGCGCTTCGGCGGCCGCGACGCCGCGGCGCTCGCGCGCGCCCAGGCCGCCTTGACGAACCGCACCGCCCGTTGGCTGCGGCGCCGCGGGCTCGGGCGCCTCGTGCTCTTCGTCCCCACCGACTATGCCGGCGACGGGTGCCGTCCCTACCACGTCGAGCTCGGCCGGCGGCTCGCGCGTGGGCTCCCCGTGGGCTGGACCGGCGGCGGCGTCTTCGCCCCCACCATCACCGCGGCCGAAGCGCGGGCGCGGCGGCGCTGCCTCCGCCATCCCGTGGTGCTCTGGGACAACTACCCGGCGAACGACACCGTGCTCTCGATCAACCTCCATCTCGGCCCGCTCACCGGGCGCGATCCCGAGCTCGCGCGCGTGCTGCGCGGCCACCTCTTCAACCCGATGCGCGAGGCGCACGCGAGCTTCGTCGCGCTCGGGACCGCGGCCGCCTATCTGCGCAATCCCCACCGCTACGATCCCGAGCGCGCCTGGCGGGCCGTGCTTGCCGAGCTCGGCGGCCCGGGCTTCGCCGTGCTCGCCGAGAACACCCGCAGCTCGGCCCTCGACCTCGCCGACGCCCGCCCGCTCGCGGCCGCGGTCGATGCGGTCGCCGGCGCCTTCGACAGCCCTGGCTGGGCCGCGGCCGTGGCCGCGCTCGCCGCCGAGGAGGCGCGGCAGGCCGCCGCACCTGCGGCGATCGCGGCCGAGCTCGGCGAGAGCCCGCTTGCCGCCGAGATCGCGCCGTGGGTGACCGAGCTTGCGGCGCACGCGGCGCGCGGCGCGGAGGCGGTCGCGCTGTTGCGGGCGCTCAAGCCCACGTTCGGCCCGGTGACGGTTGCCTACGCGGAGCACACCGTGACGGTCGCCGGCCGCGTCCTGCCGCCCGATCCGGCGACCGCGGCGCGCCTCGGCCCCGGCTTCGTCGCCGAGGCGAGCGCCGTGGCCGCGCGCATCGCTGCGCCGGACGTAAGCGGGTTCGTCGACTGCCTCGGCAACCTCCTCGGCGCCGACATCCGCTTCTGCACCGCCTTCGGCCTCAACGTCCACGGCAAGGCGCTCTACTTCCTCATCCATGCGCCCGACTTGAGCGACGTGCGCATCGTCACCGACCGCAACGTCCACGACCGTCTGATCCAGGTGACCGCCGCGGCCTACGCCGCCTGGGCCGCCCGCCGCCGCCCCGGCGACGATGCGCTCAGCCTCACCATCGATGGCATCCCGACACCGCTTGCGGCCGACGGCTCCTTCTCGCTCACGTTCCCCCGTCCCGAAGTGGGCAACAACATCCGGCTCCTCGTCACCACCGCGGGCGGGGACGCGACCGCGCTCTCGGTGCCGTAGGAGCCGTCAGGCCGTGGCACCGCCGTCGACGGGGAGCGCCACGCCGGTCACGTACGAGGCATCGTCGGAGACGAGGAAGAGCGCGGCGGCGGCCACCTCCTCGGGTCGGGCGAGGCGCCCGAGGGGGATGCGCGCGGCCACCGCGGCGCGCCCCGCCGGGTCGGGCACGAACGTGCGCAGGAGCGCCGTGTCGGTGCCGCCGGGGCAGAGACAGTTCACCCGGATGCCCACGGGCGCGAGCTCTCGGGCGAGCGCGCGCGTGAGGAGCACGACGCCCCCCTTGGCGGCGCAGTAGGCCGCATTGTGCGCCTGACCCTGAAGACCCGACTGCGAGGCCACGTTGAGGATCGCGCCGCCGCCGCTGCGGCGGAGGTGGGGCACCGCGAGGCGGCAGCCGAGGTAGACCGCGCGGAGATCGAGGTCGAGCGTGCGGTCCCAGATCGCGGGGGTGAGGTCCTCGAGGGCCGCCAGGGCCCCGCAACCGGCGTTGTTGACGAGCACGTCGAGCCGGCCAAAGCCGTCGACGGCCGTCGCGAGCATGCGCGCCACCTCGGCCTCGTCGGTGACGTCCGCGTCGACGAACTCCGCCCGACCGCCGCGCGCCCGGATGCCGGCGGCGACCGCCGCCCCGGCCGCGACAGCGACGTCGGCCAGCACCACGGCCGCCCCCTCGCGGGCGAGGCGCTCCGCGGTCGCGCGCCCGATGCCGGCGGCGGCCCCGGTCACCACCGCCACGCGCCCGGCGAGCCTCATCCCGTCCGGACCGAATGGCGCGCGAGGAAGCGCAGCGCCCGTTCGGCCACCGCGCGGGGCGTCTCGAGAAAACAAGCATGCCCGCTTCCCGGCACCAGCATGACCTCGGCGGTGACGAGCGCCGCGGCGAGCGCGCGTCCGTAGCGCGGCGGGGTCAAGATGTCGTCCTCGCCGGCGAGCACGAGCGTCGGCGTGCGCAGGATCGGCAGGAGGTCGAGCGTGTCGTGCGCGAGGCAGGCGTCGATCTGGCGCTGGAACGCCGCGACCGACTTAAAGAGCCCGCGCGCCCGTGCCGCAGCCTGCCAGGCCACGAGCTCGGCGGGTGGCTCGGCGAAAAAGCGCGGCGTGAACGCCCACGGCAGCATCGCCGCGAGCAGCTCCTCGGCGGGCACCCGCTCCGCGAGCCGCCGCCATCCTTCGAAGATCGCGCGCAAGAAGCCGTCGGTCCGCGCCCAGGTGGCCACGAGCACCATCGCGCCGACGCGGTACGGGGCCTGCAGCACCACTTGCTGCGCGATCGCCCCGCCCATCGACGCCCCGAGCACGTGGAAGCGCTCGATGCCGAGCTGGTCCATGACGCCGAGGGCGTCGGCCGCCATGTCGGCGATGGCGTACGGGCCGGTGGCCTCGTCGCTCGCCCCGGCGTCGCGATTGTCGAGCAGCACGAGGCGATGGCGGCGGACGAGCTCGGGACGCACGAGGTCCCAGCCGTGGTGCTCGCCGCCGAGCCCCATGAGGAGCAGCAGCGGATCGCCTTCCCCCTCGGTCTCGTACGCGAGCTCGAGCGCCCCCACCCGCACGCGCGGCATCGGGGTGACTCTCGGCCGCCCCGGGGGGCGAAGTCAACCGGCGGATTCCCCCAGCACGCCCGCGCGGCTATCGTTTCCCCATGCCGGCCAAGTTCACGGTGATGACGCCAGCGCTCTACGCCTACCTCCAGGCCCACAATCCTCCCGAGGACGACGTGCTCCGCGATCTCGCCGCCGAGACCGCGGCGCTCGGGCCGGTGAGCGTGATGCAGGTCCCGCCCGAAGAGGGGGCGCTGCTCACGCTGCTCGCCCGCCTCATCGGCGCGCGCTCCGCGGTCGAAGTCGGGACCTTCACCGGCTACAGCGCGATCGCGATCGCCCGCGGGCTTGTCCCCGGGGGCCGGCTCCTCTGCTGCGACGTGAACGCCGAGTGGACGGCGATCGCACAGCGCTACTGGGAGCGCGCCGGGCTCGCCGACCGCATCACGCTCCGGCTCGCCCCCGCCCTCGAAACGCTGCGCGCCCTGCCGCGCACGGCCGCGCTCGACCTGGCCTTCGTCGATGCGGACAAGCCCAACTACCTCGCCTACTACGAGGAGCTGCTGCCGCGGCTGCGGCCAAACGGGCTCCTCGTCTTCGACAACGTGCTCTGGGCGGGTCAGGTCGCCGACCCGACCGACCACGACGCATCCACCGCCGCGCTGCGGGCCCTCAACGACCACGTGGCGCGCGACCCGCGGGTCGACGCGGTCATGCTCCCGGTCGCCGACGGCGTCACGCTCGTGCGCAAGCGCTGAGCGCCTACCCGACGCACGACTCGAGGGCCGCGGCGAGCGCCGGGTAGCGAAACGCGTAGCCGTGCGCCTCGGCGACTTTCGGCAGCACGCGCTGGCCGGTGAGCAGCATGCTCGCCATCTCGCCGAGCGCGAGCCGCAGCGCGATCGCCGGAACGGGCAGGACCGCCGGGCGGCCGAGGACGCGCCCGAGCGTGCGGGCGAAATCCCGGTTGGTGACCGGCGCGGGCGCCGTGGCGTTCACCGCGCCCTGCCAGACGTCGCTGCCGAGTGCCGCCAGCACGAGCCCCACGACATCGTCGCGATGCACCCACGACATCCACTGCCGCCCGCTGCCGAGCGGTCCGCCCAGGCCGGCGCGGAAGGGGATCAGCAGCCGCGCGAGCGCGCCGCCGTCGGGCGCGAGCACGACGCCGATGCGCAACCTCACGACGCGCACGCCGAGCGTTGCCGCCCGCTCCGCCTCGGCCTCCCACGCCTGGCACACCTCGGCGAGAAAGCCCGATCCCGGCGGGGCCGTCTCGTCGAGCGGCTCGTCGCCGCGCGGGCCGTACCAGCCGACGGCCGAGGCGCTCACGAGCACGCCCGGCCGCGGGGAGGTCGCCGCCATTCCCTCGACGAGCGCGCGTGTCGCGAGCACGCGGCTGTCGCGAATGCGCGCCTTCTGGGCGCGCGTCCAGCGGCGTGCCGCGATGGGCTCGCCGGCGAGGTTCACGACGGCCTGCGCGTCGCGAAGCGCCTCGCCGAGCCGGTCCCACGTGACGATCGGGGCCGGCACGAGCCCTGGGCGGCGGCCGACGCCGACCACGGTGTGGCCCGCGCCGGCGAGCGCCCGGCAGAGCGCCCGGCCGATGAGCCCCGTCGCCCCCGTCACCACGATCCGCATCGCGCGCGCTTGTGGCGCAGCCGCGCAGCGAAATCAAGGCGACGGGCCTTGCAGCGGACGCCCGCCGCATGCGAGGGAGCGCGCATGACCATGCCGCTCGACGGAATCCTCGTGATCGACTGGACCATCTGGCAGCAGGGGCCGGTGGCCTCGGTCATGCTCGCCGACCTCGGCGCCGAGGTGATCAAGATCGAGGAGCGCGTCGGCGGAGATCCCGGCCGCGGCATGCTGCGCTCGGCGGGCCTCGACTTCCGCGACCGGCCGAACTTCTACTTCGAGGCCAACAACCGCAACAAGAAGAGCCTCGCCGTCGATCTCAAGAAGCCCGCCGGCGTGGAGATCGTGCGCCGGCTCGCCGACCGGGCCGACGTCTTCGTGCAGAACTTCCGCAAGGGGGTCGCCGAGCGGCTCGGCCTCGGGGCGGCCGTGCTGCGTGCGCGCAATCCCCGGCTGGTCTACGCGAGCGCGACCGGCTACGGCCCCGAGGGGCCGGAGAGCGACGCCCCGTCGTTCGACTACCTCGGGCTCGCCCGCTCGGGCATCATGCTCGCCGCCGGCGAGCCCGACGACCCGCCGCTCGCGATCGCGGGCGGGATCGCGGACCAGATGGGGGCGGTGATGCTCGCCTACGGCGTGCTCGCGGCGCTGCTCGCGCGCGAGCGCACCGGCACGGGGCAGGAGGTGGACGCGTCGCACCTGGGCTCGATGACGTGGCTCCAGGGGCTCGGCCTCGCGGCCCGGCTCATGCTCGGCCGCGCGATCCCCCGCCAGGCGCGCCGCTGGGCGACGAACCCGCTCTGGAACCACTACCGCTGCGCCGACGACCGCTGGATCGCCCTCGGCATGCTGCAGCCCGACCGCTACTGGGCGCGCCTCTGCGAGGTGCTGGAGATCCCCGAGGCGGCGCGGGATCCGCGCTTCGCCACGATGGCCGAGCGCATGGCCAACGCCGGCGACTGCGTGGCGCTGCTCGACGCGACCTTCGCCCGCCGGCCGCGCGCCGAGTGGGTCCGTCGCCTCGCCGAGGGCGGCGACTTCATCTTCTCGATCGTCAACGCCGTCGACGACCTGCCGGACGATCCGCAGGTGCTGGCGAACCAGTACGTGACGAGCTTCGACCATCCTACCTTCGGCCCGACGCAAGTGGTCGGCATCCCCGTGCGCTTGAGCGCCACGCCGGGCCAGCTCCGCCTCCCCGCTCCGGAGTTCGGCCAGCACACCGAGGAGATCCTCACCGGCCTGCTCGGCTATTCGTGGGAGGAGGTCGCGCGTCTGCGCGACAGCGAGGTGATCTGACGCCGCGGCGGCGTCCGCTCACCCGAGCATCACGAGGCCGCCGTCGACGGGGATCACCTGCCCCGTCACCATCGCCGAGTCGTCCGAGGCGAGCCACACCGCGGTGCCGGTGAGGTCGCCCGGCTCGAGCGCGCGGTGGATCGCCATCTGCATGGTGACGATGAAATCGAGGTAGTCCTGCGGTACGGCCTGCCGGGTCGCCTCGGTCATCGTCGGGCCCGGGGCGATCGCGTTCACGCGGATGCCGAACTGCCCGAGCGTGCCGGCCATGAAGTGCGTGAGCGCGTTGATGGCGGCCTTCGTCACGCTGTAGTGGAACGACGGCAGGTCGTCGCCGAGCGGGTACTGCGGGTGCATCCAGGCCGCCGACGACGACTGGTGGATCACCGAGCCTCCGCCGCCGGCGCGCATGATCGGGAAGACGGCGCGGCTCATGAGCCAGGCCCCGAAATAATTCACGTCGAAGATCTTCCGCAGATAGGCGTAGGAGTAGTCGAAGTTGTCGATGCCGTGGAAGATCGCCGCATTGTTGAGGAGCACGTCGATGCGGCCCAGGCGCTCGGCGACCGCGCGCGCACACCGCTTCGTGTCCTCCTCGCTGGCGACGTCGACCCGCTCGAAGACGCCGCCGATCTCGCGCGCCACCGCCGTTCCCTTCTCGGCGTTCACGTCGGCCACGACGACGCGCGCGCCTTCCGCCGCGAAGCGCCGCGCGTAGGCTTCGCCGATGCCCTGCGCCGCCCCGGTGATGATGGCCACCTTGCCTGCGAGCCGCATGCCGGGCTACCTACCGCCGGGGCGCGCCTGCTGGCAAGCGGCGGAGCCCGCCGCGCGGCTTACGTCCACAGCGCGCGGAAGCGCGCGACCGCGCGCGGCACGACCGCCTCGTAGCCTTCCGCCTCGATGGCCGGACCCAGCAGCTCGATGTCGTACCACCCGGCGTAGCCCGCCGCGGCCAGCGCGCGGCAGATGCGGCCGAGCGGCACGTCGCCATCGCCGATCACGACGCGGTCGGCCGCCTGCCGCGTGCCCACCTTGAAGTCGCTCACCTGCACGAGCGCGATGCGGTCCGTGCGCGCCGCGAGGTTCGCGTAGAGGCCGCGCTCGATCCAGGCCACCTGGACCTCGCAGACGACGCCGAGCCACGGGGACCCGATCGCGTCGACGAAGTCGAGCGCGTCGGCGAAGGTGTGGAGAAACCCCAGGTCGACGCGGAGCTGGCCCACCGGCTCGACCGCCAGGCGCACGCGCGTCTTAGCGGCCGCGGGCAGGAGCGCCTCGAGGAGCCCGCGCGCCCGCGCCGCCGCCTCCTCCCAGGCGAGCGCGGGATCGGCCCCCGGGACGACCACGAGGTTCTCCGCGCCGAGCGTCGCCGCCGCATCGAGATGCCGGCGCGCGGCATCGAGCGCCGTGCGGCAGGCCGCCGGGTCGCCGAGCGGAAAAGGTCCGGTGGCGCAGAGGCAGGAGACCCCGAGCCCGGCGGCGCGGATCGCCCGCGCCGCTCTGGCGACGCCGTACTGCGCGAGCTTCTCCACCGACACGCCGACGGCCGGCACGCCGGCTGCGGCATACGCCTCGAGGTCGCGCTCGAAGGGCCAGCCGAGCGTGGTCACCTGGCTCATCGAGAAGCGCTCCACCGCCGTGCGCGATACGGGACGAGCCCGGACGCCGTCAAGCGTTGCACCGCGCCGCGGCCATGGGGTAGGAGGCCTCCCGCGGGGGATGGCCGCGCGCAGCGGGCGCGACGACGTGGCAGCAACCGACCGCCGCTGGCTCGGCGTCACGGTGGTCGTGTTCCTGGGCTCGCTCGCCTTTCTCTGGGCCGCCTACCGGCTCTACGCGGCCACCGCGCCGCATCCCTGGGCCCACGCGGCGCTGCATCGCCTCGAGCGCTTTGCACGCTGGCTCGTGCCGGGGCTGTGACGCGAGGGCTGCTACTCGTCCTCCGGGCGGAGCGGACAGACCGCGCAGCGCTTGAAGACCTCGTCGGGCCGGCGCGGCGCGAGCCGCCCGCAGCGCGCGAGCAGCCGCAGCGCCGTCCAGAGCGGGAGCCCGACGACGCTGCACCAGCAGCCGCTCAGCCCGGCCACCGGCGCGAAGGGCTCGTCTTGGATCCCGTAGGCGCCGGCCTTGTCGAGCGGCGCCCCGCTGCGCACGTAGGCGTCGATCTCGGCGTGGGCGTAGGGACGCATGTGAACCTCGGTCGTCACCACCGCGTGCGTCTCGTCGACGTCGACCCGGGCGGCGACCGCCGTGAGCACCTCGTGTCGGCCGCCGCGGAGCGCGAGCAGCATTCGCCGCGCCTCGCCGACGTCGGCGGGCTTGCCGAAGACCACGCCGTCGGCGACCACGATGGTATCGGCAGCGAGCACCGTCGCCCCCGGGTGGCGCGTGGCAGCGGCACGCACCTTGGCGAGCGCGGCGGCGAGCACCGCGTCGTGCGGGGCGCATCCCGCGACCGCCGCGGTCTCGTCGACCGCAGTCGGCGCCACGGTGAACTCGACGCCGAGCGCCGCGAGCAGCTCGCGGCGGCGCGGCGAGGCGGACGCGAGGACCAACGGCGCGGGCATCGTGACGCGGTTCACCTTGACGGGCGCGCGGCCTCGGGGGTTATAAGGCCCGCCGATGCGGAAGCTCAAGCTGCCCCGCCACACGCGGATCCCGGCGGGGCTCCTCCCCCCGGCTCTCGCCCCGGCCGCGCCTCCACCGCCGTCGCCCGGTCCGGAGGCGCCCTCGGTCGTCCTGCTGCTCGGCCGGCGCGAGTTCTTGAAGGCGCTCGGCGTGCTCGCCGCGGCGGCCATGCTCCCGCTCACGCACGTCGAGCGGGCGTGGGCGGCGGCGCGCGGCCGCTTCTTCACCCGCCACGAGCGCGCGACGCTGCGGGCGCTCGTCGATCGCATCATCCCGCCCGACCGCGACCCGGGCGCCGCCGCGCTCGGCGCCGAGGACTACATCGAGGGGCTCCTCACGGCCCTCGACCGCCACCGGCCGTTCGTCTTCGCCGGCGGCCCGTTCAGCAACCGCAACCCCTTTCCCGACAACACCGACGGCACCCCCTCCCACCACCGCCCGCACGACTCCTTCCGCCGCTTCCTCCCGCTCACCCGCCTCCAGACCCTCTACTGGCGCGCGCAGCTCTTCGGCTCGGCGAAAGTGCCCGAGCTCGCCGCACTCGACGCCCAGTTCGGTGCACCGCTCGTCGGGCTCCGCGACATCTACCGCCAGGGGCTCGCGCTCGTCGACGCCACCGCGCGCGCGCGCACCGGGAAGGACTTCGTCGACCTACCGCCGGCGACCCAGGACGCCATTTTCGACGCCGTCGACGCCGCAGCGCCCCGCGACCCGCGCCGGGGGCTCACGTTCGTCGACCTGCTCATCATGCACACGCTCGAAGGCTGCTTCGGGCCGCCCGAGTACGGCGGCAACCGGCGCCGGCGGGGCTGGCTCATGATCGGCCTCGAGGGCGACAGCCAGCCGCTCGGCTACTCGATCTACTCGCTCGCCACGCAGAGCTATCACGACCGGCCCGACGGTGAGCATCCGATGGCGAGCCCGAACCCCGACGAGATCGCGGGGCCGATCCCGCTCACGCCCACGAGCCAGCGCATCCAGGACAACATCGCCATGTTCAGCAACGCGGTCTCGGCGTGCTGACCCGCGGCGCGAGGAGCAGGGAGACCATGGCTCGCGACGACGCCGTCCTCGGCAACCGGAGCCTCACGCGCTTCGACTTCTGCATCATCGGGAGCGGCGCGGGCGGGGCCACGGTCGCCCACGTCCTCACCCAGGCAGGCAAGAACGTCCTCGTGCTCGAGGCGGGGCCCAACCTCTACCCGCACCTCGACAACCCGCACAAGCTGCCCTTCCCGCTCCACAGCAACGACGAGATCAAGTACGCGGTGCGGGGTATCATCGACCAGGTCGGCGACCTCGAGCCGCGGACCTATCGCACGAGCGCGAGCGACGTCGCCACGATCGAACCCGACGTGAACACGCTGCCGAAGGCGGTAGGCGGCGCGTTCCAGCACGCGGACTGCAAGACGCCGCGCTACACCGCGGTGGACTTCCAGCTCGTCACGAAGATGAACGCGGCGCTCGCGGCCCACCCCGGCCTCGCCGTCCCGGGCTTCGGCGCCGATGCCGGCAGCGCGAACTTCGCCGACTGGCCGTTCACCTACGACGACCTCGAGCCCTTCTACGTCGAGGCCGAACAGCTCTACGGCGTGCAGGGCGACACGAGCAATCCGTTTGCGTCGTGGCGCAGCCAGCCCTACCCGATGCCGCCGGGACAGCAGATGTACCTCGCCGTGCTCCTGAGCGAGGGGGCGCGGGCGACCACGTTCCTCGGCGGCCCGCTCCATCCGCACGCCTACCCCGCGGCGATCACCTCGCGCTTCTACGACGACCGGCCGCCGTGCGTCGACTGCGGGCTCTGCAGCGGGTTCGGCTGCCCGAACAATGCGAAGGGCTCGCCGGCGGTGACGACCCTGCGGCGCGCGCTGCTGACGGGCCGCTGCCAGCTCCGCTACGAGGCGCAGGTGATCCGGCTCGTCAACGACGGCGGCCACGTGAGCGCCGTCGACTACGTCGACCGCGACGGCAACGTGCAGCGGGCCGTGGCCGACGCCTTCGTGCTCGCGGCGAGCCCGATCGAATCCGCGCGCCTGTGTCTCCTCTCCACCACGCCGCGCGGCGGCGCGCTCGGCAACTCGAGCGACATGGTCGGGCGCAACCTGATGTTCCACCTGCAGACCAACGTGAACGGCTTCTTCCCCCGCCGGGTCCACGGCGAGCGCGGCCGCGCGGTGACCACCGGCCTCTCCGACTTCCGCGGGGTCGAGCCGGGCGGCGCCGCGATCCGGGTGATCGACGTCGGCGACGGGCCGCAGGTCTTCATGGGCGGCATCTGCGAGATGAGCGGCTCGCAGGGCCTGCCGATCACCGAGGACGGCCAGGTCTACGCGATCGACCTGCCGCCCGCCCTCGGGGCCCGCCGCGGGGGCCCGCTCAAGGACGCGCTGCGCGATCTCGCGCTCGGCCAGCACCTCTTCGGCCTGGAGATGCAGGCCGAGGACGCGCCCCAGCTCACGAACCGCATCGACCTCGACCCGAGCGTGCGCGACGTCTTCGGCCAGCCCGTGCCGCGGATCACCTACGCGAGCCACGAGTACGAGCTGTCGGCCCGCCGCTTCTACCTCCCCTACCTCACGCAGGTCCTCGTGAACGCGGGGGCGACGCACGTGTTCACGGCCCCGGCGCCGTGCAGCGTGCTCGGCGGGCCACCGACCTCGCGGCACATCATGGGTACGCTGCGGATGGGCACCGATCCCGCCACCTCAGTGGTCGATCCGAACGGCCGCTTCCACGACGTCGACAACCTCTACGCCGCCGACGGCAGCGTCTTCGTCACCTCCGGGGGCTGGAATCCCACCCTCACGATCTTCGCGGTGGCCCTCAAGATCGCCCACGGCATCGTCGGTTAGCCCGGTTGGGAAGGGCTCGAGCGCTCGGCTATCATCGCCGGGTGGATCCGGACTTCCTCGACGTCCGCCGCCACGGCTACGCGCGGGTGGCGGTGTGCGTCCCGGAGGTGCGGGTCGCCGATCCGGCCTTCAACGCCGCCGCGCACCTGCGGCAGCTCGAGCGCGCCCACGCCGCCGGCGCGCACTATGCGCTCTGTCCCGAGCTCGGGCTCTCGGCCTACACCTGCGCCGATCTCTTCTTCCAGGAGACGCTGCTCGCGGGGGCGCTCGCCGCTCTCGAGCGCGTGGCCGCAGCGACGGCCGCGTGGAACCTGGTCGCCTCCGTCGGGCTACCGCTGGTCGTCGACGGGCTCCTCTTCAACTGTGCGGTGACCCTCCACCGCGGCCGGCCGCTCGCCGTCGTGCCCAAGGCCTATCCGCCCAACTACCGCGAGTTCTACGAGCTGCGCTGGTTCCAGCCCGCCGCCGCAGCCCGGGCGACCGAGATCGAGCTGCTCGGCTCACGCGTCCCCTTCGGCACCGACGTGCTGATCGCGCTGCCCGCGCTGCCCGGCTTCCTGCTCCACACGGAGATCTGCGAGGACCTGTGGACGCCGGTGCCACCGAGCGCGCTCGCCGCGCTCGCCGGGGCGACCGTGCTCGCCAACCTCTCGGCGTCGAACGTGACCGTCGCCAAGGCCGAGTACCGCCGCGACCTCGTGCGCATGTCGGCGGCCAAGAACTTAGCCGCGCAGCTCTACAGCGCCGCGGGCTTCGGCGAGTCGACCGCCGACCTCGCCTGGGACGGGCAGGGGCTCATTGCGGACCGCGGCGAGCTCATCGCCGAAACCGAGCGCTTCGCCCTCGGCGGCGCCACCGTCGCCGCCGACATCGATCTCCGCGCGCTCGTCGAGGACCGCCTGCGACAGACCTCCTTCGGGCAGAACCGCGCGGCGCGCGCGCCGGCGTTCCGCACGGTGGTCGCCGACGGCGGCGACGAGGCGCGGCCGCCCGCGGTCTTCGCCCGCCTGCTGCGCCCGATCGACCCGGCGCCCTTCGTGCCCGCCGATCCCGCGCGGCGCGACCAGCGCTGCCGCGAGATCTTCCACCTCATGGCGAGCGCGGTCGCCCGCCGGCTGCTCGCGCTGCCGGACGATGCGCGCCGCGCCGTCCTCGGCGTCTCCGGCGGCCGGGACTCGACGCTCGCCCTGCTCGTCGCCGTTCGCGCGATGGACCTCCTCGGGCTGCCGCGCCGCGAGGTGATCGGGGTCACCATGCCGGGCTTCGGCACCTCGGAGCGCACGCACCGCGTCGCCGCCGCGCTCGTGCGCGCCCTCGGCGCGCGGCTCGAGGAGGTCGACATCCGCCCGATCGCCGACCGGGTCTTCGCCGCCGTCGGGCACGACCCGGCAATCGAGGACCTCACCTTCGAGAACGTGCAGGCCTGGGCGCGGAAGTTCGTGCTGTTCTCGATCGCCAGCCGCGCACGCGCCATCGACCTCGGCACCGGCGACCTCTCGGAGCTGGCGCTCGGCTTCGCCACCTACGGCGGGGACCACATCTCGCACTACGGCGTGAACGCGGGCGTGCCCAAGACGCTCGTGGTCGAGCTCATCCGCTGGGCTGCCGAGCGCGTATTCGCCGGCGAGCCCGCCGTGGTGGAGGCGCTGCACGCCGTGCTGGCGATGCCGATCAGCCCCGAGCTCCGCCGTCCGACGGCGACGGGCGAGATCAGCCAGCATACCGAGGCGCTCGTCGGTCCCTACGAGCTGCACGACTTCTTCCTCTACTACTTCCTGCGCTTTGGCTTCGGTCCGCGGCGCCTCGCCCGCATGGCGCTCGCGGCCTTCGAGGGGCGCTACGATCTCGCCACGATTCGCCGCTGGCTCGGCGTCTTCCTCCGCCGGTTCTTCGCGAGCCAGTTCAAGCGCGACTGCGTGCCCGATTCCCCGAAGGTCGGCTCCGGCGGGTCGCTCTCGCCGCGCGGCGACTGGCGCATGCCCGCCGACGCCTCGGTCGCCGCCTGGCTCGCCGAGCTCGAGACGATTCCCGGCGGCTAAACGCCGCCGCGGCGATCTCAGCCGCCGCGAAAGACGATGAGCCCGTGGGTCGGGTCGTAGGGCGACACGGCGATCGTCACGCGATCGCCGGGAATCACGCGGATGTGGTAGCGACGCATGCGCCCGCCGATTTTCGCGATGAACTCCATCCCGTTGTCGCCCTTCACGCGGTAGTTCCCGCCGGCGAGCGCCTCGGTGATGGTCCCTTTGATTTGGATGAGATCGTCGCGAGCCAACCGTGGGCGACCTAACATGCACGCCCGCGCGAGGCAAACCCGCTCAGCGGAACCGCTGGAGCTCGCGACGGGCGATCACCGCCTTGTGCACCTCGTCGGGCCCGTCGGCGAGCCTCAGCATGCGCAGGTCGCGCCACATCCGCGCAAGCGGCGTGTCGTCGGAGACCCCGAGCGCGCCGTGCACCTGGATCGCCCGGTCGAGGACCCGCATGCAGACGTTGGCCGCGACCACCTTGATCATCGAGATCTCCTGGCGGGCCTCCTTCTTGCCGACCGTGTCCATCTTCCAGGCGGCATAGAGCGTCAGCAGCCGCGCCTGGTCGATCTCCATGCGCGAGGTGGCGATCATGTCCTGGACGAACTGCTTCTCGGCGAGCGGCCCGCCGAAGGCGACGCGCGCATTCGCCCGGCGGCACATGAGCTCGAGCGCCCGCTCGGCCGCGCCGATCGCCCGCATGCAGTGATGGATGCGGCCCGGGCCGAGCCGGGCCTGCGCGATCACGAAGCCCGCGCCCTCGGGGCCGAGCGTGTTCGCGAGCGGCACGCGGCAGCCCTCGTAGCGGATCTCGCAGTGCCCGCCGCCCTCGGTGTGCCCCATCACGGGCACCGAGCGCACGAGGTGGAAGCCCGGAGTGTCGGTGGGCACGAGGATCATGCTCGCACGCAGGTGCGGTGCGGCCTCGGGGTCGGTGACGGCCATCACGATGGCGACGCTCGCCCCCACGGCGCCCGACGTGAACCACTTGTGGCCGTCGATCACCCACGAGCCGCCGTCCTTGACCGCTCGCGTGCGCAGCAGCGTCGGATCGGAGCCCGCGACCTCGGGCTCGGTCATCGAGAAGCAGCTGCGGATCGTGCCCTCGAGCAGCGGCACAAGCCACTGCCGCTTCTGCTCGGGCGTGCCGAACTCGTGCAGGATCTCGATGTTGCCCGTGTCGGGCGCCGCGCAGTTGAAGACCGCGGGCGCGAGTAGGCTCCGCCCCATCTCCTCGCAGAGGATGCCGTACTCCCAGTTCGCGAGCCCCGCGCCGTGCTCGGCGTCGGGCAGGAAGAGATTCCAGAGGCCCTCCGCCTTGGCCTTCGCGCGCAGCGCGACGAGCGTCGGCGGATACGGCACGCCCTGGCGGACGAGCCGCGCCTCCTCCAGCACTGCCGCCTCGACCGGATAGACGTGCCGCTCCATGAACTCGACGATGCGGCGGCGGAGCGCCTCGACCCGCGGGGACGGTGTGAAGTCCATGGCGCCGCACCGTATGCCGAACCGCCGCGGCGAGTCCAGCGGGGATCAGCGCGCCGTCACGAAGGCGCCGCTCGGCGACGTGCAGTAGACGGCGGCGTTGTTCGCGTCGACGAGCGCCTCGGCGAGCGCGAGGATGCCGCTCGGGCTCTCGCAGCCCCGGCAGCCTGCGAGCGCCGCCGCCTTCGCGGCGAAGATCGCCTGCACGTTCCCCTCGCAAGCCTCGTCGTCGACGGGGACCCCCTTCACCGCCGCCTTCGCGGTCGCCTGGTGGCACTTGAGCATGCCCTTTATGAGCTTCGCCGCGAGCTTCGTCAGCTGGTCCTCGCACTTGAGCCCGTCCTGGTACGGCGTCACCCAGCCGGCGTCCGTGCTCCCGGGCGCACGGTGCGCGATCGTGTCCCCGGTCTGGTCGCAGTAGACGAGCGCGAGGCCTGCGTCGAGCTGGCTTTGCCAGGTAGCGGCGAGCGCTGCCGGGTCGACGCAGCCGCAGTCGGTCACGTCGGCAGCGACGAGCTTGCTCGCGGCCTTGGCCTTGCAGGCGTTCTCGGTCGCCGCCGAGGCGAGGCCCGTCTTGAAGATCGTGTCGGCGACCACCTGCTGGCACTTGAGATGCCCGGTGGCGAGCTTCGCAAGATCGCTTCCGATCCGCTGCTCGCAGTGCGACGCGGCCGCGAGTCGTGTGAGGCAGCCCGTCTCATCGCTTCCCGGCCAGGGTGTACAAGTCGCCCCTGCTCCCGCCGGCGCAAGCGCGGCTGCGAGCCCGAACGCGATCACCCGCCATTGCATGAGATACCCCCGTCCAAACGACGGCGCCCCGCGGAAAGCTTCCCGCGGGGCGCCGCAACTGCCGATGTTGCTTCGGATCGGACCGCGCCTGGCTACTGCACGAACGCGCCGCTCGGCGAGGCGCAGTAAACGAGGCCGTTCGCGCCATCCAGCTGGGTCTGCGTGGTGGCCAGGATCGCTGGGATGTTGCTGGTCACGCAGGCCGGAAGGCCCTTGGCCGCAAGCTTCGCCATACAGGCTTGGAACGCCTCGACCGCTCCCTTCGGATTCGAGCTGTCACCGTCGCCCTCGCAGATCTCGTCGGTGTTGCCCGGATCGGTCGGATCGAGCTTGTTCTTCAGCACGTTCTTGGCGAAGGTCGCGTGGCACTTCTCCCAAGTGGCGACGAGCTTCGACACGCACGTCCCCGCCTTCACCATCGCCTTGAAGCCAGTCGAGTCGGCCGGGTTGAAGGTGCCCGTGTCGTCTCCGCTCGGGTCGATCGCCGTGCTGCCGTCACAGAACACGAGCGAGTTCTGGCTGTCGAGGATGCCCCCGATGAGCCCGGCGATCGTGCTCACCCCGACGCAGCTGCAGGCGCCCGTCGCATCCTTGGCCTGCGCCGCCGCCGCCGAGGCCACGAAACCCTTCGGCCCGTTGATCGCGGTGTTCTCGCAGGTCTCCTCGTCGAATGACGTCGGCTTGCCGTTCGCCGTCTTGAAGGCTGCCGACGCCTGCTTGCCGTGGCACTTGATCACCGCAGCCACAGTCTTCGCAACGAGCCCGCCGATCTTTGCCTCGCAGCCCTCGGCCGACTTGTTGCACGTCGTGTTGCCGCCGTCGTCACCGAACGGCATCGGGCAGCCCCCGGCAAACACGCACTGACCGGACTTGTTACAGTTGTTGCTCTGAGCCCCAGCCGGGGCGGCGCAAATACCGAGCGCGCCAACCAGTCCGGCCACCAATGCTACCCGTCTGAGCATATCCTGGACCCTCCTTAAGCGTAGTCTATGACCCGGCCCCGCGGGGGCCGTTATACCCCTTCGCTGGGGGCTCTAGCGGAATGCCACGGCGGCTGTCAACGAAAAAAACGCCTCTCCCCGAAAAAAGCCGGGCGTCGTCCCCCCTTAAGCCCGGCGCCCAGCGGAACCCCAAGGTTTTCGGCCGACTGAGCCTGCCCCCGAGGGGTCCTGAACGCCGCGCGCTATGAGCATCTCGGCGGCATTGCGGCATTAACGGGGCAGCGTCCCGCGGGACCGCCGCGGGACGCCACCCCTCGCTGACTATACGACGGTAGCCGGTTACGGTGCGCAGTACACGAGCCCGTTCGCGCCGTCGAGCTGCGTCTGCGTGGTCGCGAGGATCGCGTTGTAGTTGGGCGATCCAACCTGGACGCACGGGTCAAGGCCCTTGGCCGCAAGCTTCGTCATGCAGGCCTCGAAGGCTTCGACCGCGCCCTTCGGATTCGACGTATCGCCGTCACCCTCGCAGATCTCGTCGGTATTGCCCGGATCCGCTGGGTCGACCTTGTTCTTCAGCACGTTCTTGGCGAACGTCGCGTGGCACTTCTCCCAGGTCGCGACCAGCTTCGAGACACACGCGCCAGCCTTGAGCCCGGCCATCGTAGCCGCCTTGTTGTTGGGATCGAACGTGCCTGTGTCGTCACCGCTCGGGTCGACGGCGGTGCTGCCAGCGCAGGCGACGAGATGGTTCTGGCTGTCGAGGATGCTGCCGATCAGCCCGGCGATCGTGCTCACGCCGACGCAACTGCACGCACCGGTCGTATCCTTCGCGATCGCGGCGTTCGCCTGGGCGACGAAGCCCTTCGGGCCGTTGATCGCGGCGTCCTCGCAGGCCTCTTCGTCGAACGTCGTCGGCTTGCCGTTGGCCGTCTTGAAGGCCGCCAGCCCCTGCTTGACGTGGCACTTGATCACCGCGGCGACGGTCTTCGCGACGAGGCCGCCGATCTTCGCCTCGCAGCCCTCGGCCGATTTGTTGCACGTCGTATTGCCACCATCGTCGCCGAAGGGCATCGGACAGCCGCCCGCATAGACACATTGACCGGCCTTGTTGCAGTTGTTGCTGACCGGGGTCCCTGCGCCCGCCGGGACGGCGCATATCCCGAGCGCGCCCAGGAGCGCAGCCACTGCCGTGATCCTCGTACGCATTGCTTTCCTCCTTTTCTTGATCGCTTGATGAGACTGGGAAGTCTGTGTCGCTTCTGCCCACATGGCTATCCAGATGCAACCGCCGTCGTCAAGGCAAAACTGCGCCGTCCACTGCGTCTCACATCGGCTTTTGCCCGTCACCCCCGCCGTAGCTCCTTCTCGAGCTTCCTTGTCCGGTGCGGCGTCTTCGCCGCGCCACAGACGACAGCGCCCCGCGGGGAGCTTCCCGCGGGGCGCCGCGACTGCACGAGGTGATTCGACCGAAACGCTGCGTAGACTACTGCACGAACGCGCCGCTCGGCGAGGCACAGAAGAGGAGGCCGTTCGCGCCGTCCAGATTCGTCTTGGTTGCGTTGAGGATCGCCGGCACGTTGGCCGTCACACAGGAGGGAAGACCCTTCGGCTGCAGCTTCGCGAGGCAGGCATTGAACGCCTCGACCGCACCCTTGGGGTTCGAGCTGTCGCCGTCGCCCTCGCAGATATCGTCGGTGTTGTTCGGATCCGCCGGATCCACCTTGTTACCGAGCACGTTCTTGGCGAAGGTCCCGTGGCACTTGATCCACGTGGCGACCATCTTCGCGACGCACTTCCCGGCGCCTTGCGCCGCCGTGGACCCGGCCTTGTCCGTCGGGTCGACGCAGCCCGTGTCGTCGGTGTCACCCGGGCTGCCTGTCGTCACCGGAACCGCCGGAGCCGTGCACCCGGTGAACGTCTGGTTGGGAGGACTACCGCTGGCCGTGGCACCTTCGCACGCCGTCAGCCAGTTCTGGGTGTCGAGAACTGAGCCGATCAGTCCGGCGATCGTGCTCACCCCGACGCAGCTGCACTTGCCATTCCCCTTCGCTTGATCCTTCGCGATCGCGGCGTTCGCCTGCGCGACGAAGCCCTTCGGGCCGTTGATCGCGGCGTCCTCGCAGGCCTCCTCGTCGAACGACGTGGGCTTGGTGGCGTTCTTGAAAGCCGCCTGCGCCTGCTTGATGTGGCACTTGATCACCGCGCCCACAGCCTTCGCAACGAGTTTCCCGATCTTCGCCTCACAGCCCTCGGCCGACTTGTCGCACGTCGTGTTGCCGCCGTCATCGCCGAAGGGCATCGGACAGCCCCCGGCATAGACGCACTGACCGGACTTGTTACAGTTGTTGCTGACCGGCGCCCCGGCGCGCGCTGGGACAGCACAGAGACCGAGCGCCCCTGCCACTGCAGCCACGAATGCGACCCTTGTAAGCATTGCGCTACCTCCTTTCTTTCTGCCTGACGTCGAACGGTACCTTCGGGCTACCCCTGCGCATATGGCTAGCCAAATGCCGCCGCCGCCGTCAAGGCAAAAAATGCTGCCCCCCTCACCCGAGCCCGAGCCGCTGCCGGCCCTCGGGGCTGATCCGGGAGGGGTGCCAGGGCGGGTCCCAGACCACCTCGACCCGCACGTTCTCCTGTCCCAGCGCCGCCAGCCGCCGGCGCACCTCCTCGGGGATCGTGCGCGCCGAGGGGCAGGCCTGGGAGGTGAGGGTCATGCGCACGGCAATCGCCTCGGGGGCGATGTCGATGGCGTAGATGAGCCCGAGATCGTAGATGTTCACGGGGATCTCGGGGTCGTAGCACTCGCGCATCGCGGCAATGACGGCCTCCTCGGTGACCGGCCCGCCCCGGTAGGCGACCTGGGTGCCGGGGGGCGCGGCCGGCGGCGGAGGCCCGTCGGCCTCCCGCGGCCCGGGCCAGCGGTGCATGCCGCCGGCGAGATTGAGCAGGTCCACCCAGCCGTGCCGGGCGAGCGTCTCGCAGGCCGCCGCGCTGCGCCCCCCAGCGGCGCAGGTCACCAGCACCCGGGCGCTGCGCGGGGGCAGCTCGCCCAGGCGATCCTCCAGCTCGTCGAGCGGGATCAGCCGCGCACCCGGAATGTGCCCTTGGGCGTACTCGGCCGGCGTGCGCACGTCGAGGACAAAGAGATCGGGCGTGCGTTCGAACAGCGCCAGCGCCTCGGCGGGCTCGACGTCGCGGACGGCGGCCCCGCGGGCGGCGACGTCGCGCGGCGGCGGCTCGCCCGCGATGGTCGCGGCCAGGTGGGCGCGCGTGACCGCGAGCCCGCGTTCGAGGTCGCTGCGCGCCTCCTCGAGCTCGCGGCGCAGCACGCGCAGGTCGCCGAGCCGCACCTCGATCGCCCGCAGCCGCCGCACGACGAGCCACCCGAGCACGACCACGCCCACGAGCCCGAGCCACGCCGTCACCACCGTCATCGCGCGCGGATCATAGCGTTGACTCCATCCGCTCGCCATGCTGAAGCGCCGGCATGCGCGCGATCCTGGTCGACGAGGCCCGGGAGGGCCGCCCGCTCGTCCTGGGCGAGGTTCCCTCCCCGCCGCTTGGCCCGGCCGACGTGCGGATCCGCGTACGTGCAACGGCCGTCAACCGCGCCGACCTCCTCCAGCGCCAGGGCCTCTATCCGCCGCCGCCGGGAGCGTCGCCCGTCCTCGGCCTCGAGTGCGCCGGCGAGATCGTCGAGGTGGGTCCGGCGGCAGCCGGATTTCGGCCCGGCGATCGCGTGATGGCGCTGCTCACCGGCGGGGGGTACGCCGAGGAGGCCGTCGTCGATCACGGCTCGGTCCTCCCGGTCCCCCCGGGCATGAGCGACGAGGCCGCCGCCGCCTTCCCCGAGGCCTTCCTCACCGCGTTCTCGAATCTCTTCCTGCCCGGGCTGGGTGCGCTCGCCCCCGGCGAGCGCGCGCTCGTGCACGGTGGCGGGGGCGGCGTCGGCACGGCTGCGATCCGCCTCTGCGCCGAGGCGGGCAACCCCTGCTACGTGACCGCCGGCAGCCCCGAGAAGCTCGCCCGCTGCCGCGCCCTCGGGGCGACCGAGGCGATCGACTACCGGCACGAGGACTTCGCCGCCCGCATCCGCGAGCTCACCGCCGGGCGCGGCGTCGACGTCGTGCTCGATCACATCGGTGCGCGCTACCTCGAGAAGAACCTGGCGGCGCTCGCCGTGGGCGGGCGGCTCGTCGAGATCGGCCTCATGGGCGGGGCCCAGGCCGAGGTCAACCTGGGCCAGCTCCTCGTCCGCCGGCTCGCGATCATCGGCTCGACGCTGCGCTCGCGCTCCTCGGCCGAAAAGGCGGCGATCGTCGCCGCGTTTCGCGCCCGCTTCGGCGAGGCGCTCGCCGCGGGACGGCTCGCCCCGGTGATCGACCGCGTGCTGCCGCTCAGCGAGGCCGCCGAGGCGCACCGGCTCATGAAGGAGAGCGCCCACTTCGGCAAGATCGTGCTGCGCGTCGCGTGAAGGAGGAGCCATGGCCGACGACACCGAGCGGCTCGCCCGCGGGCGGGCCGTCACCGAGAAGCTCTGGGGAGCGCGCGCCGGCGGGCAGGAGCTGCCCGCACAGCAGCTCGCGCCGGAGTTCTTCCGGCTGGTGACCGAGTACGTGTTCGGCGCCTTCTGGGCGCGCCCGCAGCTCGACCTCCGCAGCCGGAGCCTCTGCACCGTCGCCCAGCTCGCCGCGCTCGGGCGCACGGACGAGCTGCGCGCGCACCTCGCCGGGGCGCTCGCGCTCGGCATCACGCGCGAGGAGCTGGTCGAGGTGCTGATGCAGACCGCCTGCTACGCGGGCGTGCCGGCGGCGGTGGCGGCGCTCAACGCGGCGGCGTCGGTGCCGGGCATGCGGTGAGCGGCGACGCCTTCACCCCGGGGGCGACCCCAGCCGCAGCGTCACCGCCGCCTGCCGCTCGATCAGCTCGACGAGATCGGTGAAATCGCGCCCGCCCAAGCCCGCCGCGACCGCCGCCGCGAGCGCCCCGGCGACCGCGGTCGCAGCCGGCACCGGCACGCCGAGGCTCTGCGCCACATCGAGCAGGAGCCCCGCGTCCTTCGCCGCCAGCGCGAGCGCGAACTGGGTCGGTCGCCCGCGCTCGTCGATGCCCTCCACCATCCGGTCGGTGAAGTAGTTGCCCGCACCCCCCGCGCGGACGACCTCCACCATCGTGCGCAGCGCGATCCCCGCCTTGGCGGCCACCGCGAACGCCTCGAGCGAGCACCATGCACCGGCGAACGCAATCACGCTGTTCACGAGCTTCGCCGTGCTCCCGAGCCCGAGCGGCCCCACGTGGAACGTCGCCCGGCCGAGGCGGTCGAGGAGCGGCTTGACGCGCTGGTAGATCGCGGGCTCGCCCCCCACCATGAAGACCAGCATGCGCGCGCGGGCACCGGGCGCCCCGCCCGTAAGCGGGGCTTCGAGCAGGTGACACCCGCGCGCCGCCACCCGCGCCCCCACCGCGCGCACCGTCGCCGGCGCGTTCGTGCTGAGGTCGACCAGGATCGCCCCGGGCGCGGCCCCCTCGAGCCACGCCGCCGCCACCGCCTCCATCACCGCGGGCGTCGGCAGCGCGGTGAACGTCACGTCGCTGTGCCGGGCGACCTCGGCCGCCGAGCCCGCCGCCACGCCGCCCGCCTGGGCGAGTGCGCGCGTGCGGGCAGCCTCGACGTCGTACCCGCTCACGCGGTGCCCGTCGGCGAGGAGGTTCGCCGCGATCGCGCCGCCGATGTTGCCGAGCCCGATCACCCCGACGCGCATCGCCGCGCGATACCACGACGCCGCGCGGGCGAACAAGCAAACCGCCGCCGCGCAGCGGCTACCGGGGCGGCATGCGCAGCGCGCCGTCCAGGCGAATCGTCTCGCCGTTCAAGTACGTGTTCTCGACGACGTGGCGCACGAGCGCCGCGTACTCGGCCGGCCGGCCGAGCCGCGGCGGAAAGGGGACGTGCGCGGCGAGCGCCTGGCGCTGCGGTTCGGGCAGCATCGCGAGCATGGGCGTGTCGAACGTCCCTGGCGCGATCGTGACCACCCGGATGCCGAGCGAGGCCAGGTCGCGGGCGATGGGCAGCGTCATCCCCACCACCCCCGCCTTCGAGGCGGCATAGCCCGCCTGCCCGATCTGCCCGTCGAAGGCCGCGGCCGAGGCGGTGTTGACGATCACCCCGCGCTCGCCGTCGGCGGTGGGCGCGTTCCGCGCCATCTCGGCCGCGGCGAGCCGGATCACGTTGAAGGTGCCGATCAGGTTCACCTCGACGACCTTGCGGAAGAGGTCGAGCGGCATCGGCCCCTCCCGGGTCACCGTCCGCATCGCCATGCCCACGCCCGCGCAGTTGACGGCCACGTGAAGCCCGCCGAAGGCCTCGACGGCCCGAGCGATCGCCGCCGCGACCTCGGCCTCGCTCGTCACGTCGGCCGCCGCGAACCGCACCGCCGCGCCGTGCGCGCGCGCCACCTCCTCGCCCGGCGAGCCCGCGCGATCGACGATCACCGCCCGACCGCCCGCCTCGACGAGCGCCCGCACGGTCGCCGCCCCGAGCCCCGAGGCGCCGCCGGTCACGAGCGCCACGCTCCCCGCGATCTGCATCGCCTCCCCATAGCCCGCCGCCGCCGCTTCTGCCAGCGGTTGCCGCCTGCGGAGGCGTCGGATCTAATCGGACTGCCATGGGCCGGATCCAGGAAGAGGGCGGCACGCGGGTCGCGACGCGCACGCGGTCGGTCGAGAAGGTCGCGCGCCCGCGGCGGTACAAGGTCCTCCTCCACAACGACGACTACACGACGATGGAGTTCGTCGTCTGGGTGCTGATGGCGGTCTTCCACCACGACGAGGCCACGGCGACCGAGATCATGCTCCACGTCCACCGCACCGGCATCGGCGTGGCGGGCGTCTACACGCGCGAGATCGCCGAGGCGCGCAGCGCCAAGGTGATGGCGCTCGCCCGCGAGCACGAGTTCCCGCTGCGCTGCTCGGTCGAGGAGGCGTGAGGGGATGCGGCTCGCGCGCTCGCTCGAGGCCGCGCTCACCTTGGCCGTGCGCGAGGCGCGCCGGCGCCGCCACGAGTTCCTCACCGTCGAGCACGTCTTCGCGGCGCTGCTCGAGGATGCCGCCGTCGTCGACGTGCTGCGCGCCTGCGGCGGCGACGTCTCCCGGCTCAAGGGAGACGTCGCGGCCTGGCTGGACGCGCACGTCGACCGGCTGCCCCCCGGCGTCGACGCGCCGCCCGAGCAGACGCTCGCCTTCCAGCGCGTGCTCCAGCGCGCCGCCGCGCACGTGCAGTCGGCCGGCAAGGACGAGGTGGACGGCCGCCACGTGCTCGCCGCGATCTTCCGCGAGCCCGACTGCCAGGCCGCCTACCTGCTCGCCCAGCAGGGGATCACGCGCCTCGACGTCATCACCTACATCGCCCACGGCATCCCGAAGGTCCCGCAGGGGCCCGAGGGGGCGCCCGGGGAGCCGCCCGAGGGGGACGAGGAGGAGGCGGGGGGCCGCCCGGCGCGCGATCCGCTCGCGGCGTTCACCGAGAACCTGGTCGAGCGCGCGGCCGCCGGCCGCATCGATCCGTTGATCGGCCGCGAGCGCGAGCTCGAGCGCACCGTGCAGGTGCTCTGCCGCCGGCGCAAGAACAACCCGCTGTTCGTGGGCGACCCCGGCGTGGGCAAGACCGCGCTCGTGGAAGGGCTCGCGCTGCGCATCCACCGCGGCGCGGTGCCGGCCGCGCTGCGCGACGCGCAGGTCTACGCGCTCGACATGGGGGCGCTGCTCGCGGGCACGAAGTTCCGCGGCGAGTTCGAGGCGCGGCTGAAGGCCGTGCTGGCGGCGCTGCGGGAGAAGCCCCGGGCGATCCTCTTCATCGACGAGATCCACACGGTGGTGGGCGCGGGCGCCACGCACGGCGGCTCGATGGACGCGTCGAACATCCTCAAGCCCGCGCTCGCTTCCGGGGAGCTGCGCTGCATCGGGGCCACCACCTTCCAGGACTTCAAGCAGCACTTCGAGCGCGACCGCGCGCTCGCGCGCCGCTTCCAGAAGATCGACGTGGGCGAGCCCACCGTCGAGGAGACGCACGCCATCCTGCGCGGGCTCAAGGCGCGCTACGAGGCGCATCACGGCGTCGCCTACACCGACGGCGCGCTGCGCGCCGCCGCCGAGCTCTCCGCCCGCCACGTCCACGATCGCTTCCTCCCCGACAAGGCGATCGACGTGATCGACGAGGCCGGGGCCCGGGCGCAGCTCGCAGGGGGCAAGAAGGTGGTGCGCACGCGCGACGTCGAGCAGGTGGTGGCGCTCATGGCCCGCATCCCCCCGCGCCAGGTGTCGGCGTCGGACCGCGACCGGCTCGCCACCCTCGACCGGGATCTCAAGCTCGTCGTCTTCGGGCAGGATGCCGCCATCGACACCGTGGTCGCCGCGATCCGGCTCGCCCGCGCCGGGCTCGGCCAGCCCGAGAAGCCCGTGGGGTCGTTTCTCTTCGCGGGCCCCACCGGCGTCGGCAAGACCGAGGTGGCGCGACAGCTCGCGCTCGCCCTCGGCGTCGAGTTCCTGCGCTTCGACATGAGCGAGTACATGGAGAAGCACACCGTCTCGCGGCTCCTGGGCGCGCCGCCCGGCTACGTCGGCTTCGACCAGGGCGGGCTCCTCACTGACGCCATCCGCCGCACGCCGCACGCCGTGCTCCTGCTCGACGAGATCGAGAAGGCGCACCCCGACATCTTCAACGTGCTCCTCCAGGTGATGGACCACGCGACGCTCACCGACGCGCAGGGCCGCAAGGCCGACTTCCATCACGTGATCCTCGTCATGACGACCAACGCCGGCGCGCAGGAGATGGCGGCGGCCGCCATCGGCTTCGGCACCCCGTCGAACGCCGAGAAGGGGAGAAAGGTGCTCGAGCGGCTGTTCAGCCCCGAGTTCCGCAACCGGCTGGACGCCGTCGTGCCGTTTGTCGGGCTCTCGCCCGAGGCCGTCGAGCGCGTGGTGGACAAGTTCGTGAGCGAGCTCGAGGCGCAGCTCGCCGCCCGGCGCGTGACCCTGGAGCTTACGCCGGCGGCGCGGCGCTGGCTCGCCGAGCGCGGCTACGATCCCGCCTTCGGCGCGCGCCCGATGGCGCGGCTCATCCAGCAGGAGCTGAAGCGCCCCCTCGCCGACGAGCTGCTCTTTGGGCGGCTCAAGGCCGGCGGCCGCGTCGACGTCGACGCGGGCCCCGACGGGCTGCGCTTCGCCGTGGCGCCGCTCAAGGCCCCCCCGGCGCCGGTCGATCCCGCCTGAGCGCGCTGTGCGCGCGGAGGTCGGCGAGCTCTCGGGCCTCCGCCGCGCGCTCGCGCTCGAGCGACCGGGCCACCGCGGCGCGCAGGCGGGCATCCTCGATCCAGTGCATGCTGGTCGTGGGACGGGCCTCGAAGCCGCGCAGGTGCTTGAACTCGCCGCCCGCGCCCGGCTCGAAGCGGACGAGCCCGCGGGCGATGCAGTGCGCGACGGCTGCGTAGTAGCAGACGGCGAAGTGGAGGTCGCGCCGGGGGCGGAGCGCGCCCCAGTAGCGGCCGTAGAGCACCCGGCCCTTCTGCACGTTGATCGTGCCGGCGACGAGGTCGCCCCCCTCGTGCGCCGCCACCAGGCAAAGCCGGTCGCGGAAGCGCGCCGCGAGGAGCGCAAAGAAGCGGGCGTTGAGATGGCGGTGTCCCCACGGCAGCGCGTCCACGGTGGCCCGGTAGAGGTCGAACATGCGCGCGAGCAACGCCTCGGGGATGTCGGGCCCCACGTGCACGGTGATCTCCACGCCCTGGGCAGCGACGCCGCGCAGCTCGCGCCGCACCTGGTTGCGCCGCTTGCTGCGCAGGCTTTGGAGGTAGTCCTCGAAGCTCTGGAAGCCCGCGTTCTGCCAGTGGTACTGGTGCCCGCGGCGCTCGAGCCAGCCGCGCGCCGCGAGCGTCGCCGCGTCCTCGGGCGCGCAGAAGGTCACGTGCGCCGACGAGAAGCGTCCGACACAGAAGCCCTCGAGCGCCTGGGCGAGCGCCGAGCGCGCCGTCTGCTCGTAGCCCCCGGCCGCCAGGAGCCGCGCCCCCGCCACGGGGGTGAACGGCACGCCCACGAGGAGCTTCGGGTAGTAGCGGAGGCCAGCGCGCTCGGCAGCCGCCGCCCAGCCCTGGTCGAAGACGAACTCGCCCAGGCTGTGCGCCTTCACGTAGAGCGGGCACGCGCCCACGAGCCGCTCGCCGTCCCAGAGGGTCAGGTGTTGGGGCAGCCAGCCCGTCTCGGGCGCCACGCAGCCCGCCTCCTCGAGGCAGTCGAGCCAGGTCCACTCGAGGAACGGCGACCCCTCGCCCACGAGCGCGTCCCAGGCCGCGCGCGGGATCTCGCGGATGGCTGCGTGGACACGAAGCCTCACAGGATCGACTTCACCCAGCCGCCGTCGACGTCGATGCAGGCGCCGGTGATCCAGCTCGCCCGCTCCGAGCAGAGAAACGCGACCAGGGCCGCCGTGTCCTCGGGCTCGCCGAACCGCCCCGCCGGCAGCGGCCGGCGGCCCCGGAAGTAGTCGTCGAACACCACACGCGGGTCCTCGCCGGTGCGGCCGGTACGGCGCACGGCAGAGGCCGCCGCAGCCTCGGTGCGCGTGATGCCCGGGCAAACGCAGTTGGTGAGCACGCCGCGGCCCGAGTAGACGTTGGCGAGGAGCTTGCTGAGATGTACGAGCGCCGCCTTGGTGGCGCCGTAGGCGGGGTAATGCTCGTCGGGCTGGCGAGCGGCGGTCGAGGCGATGTTGACGATCCGCCCCCAGCCGCGCGCGAGCATCCCGGGCAGCGCGCGGCGCACGAAGCGCACGTGCACGAGCACGTTCATCGCGAAGGCGTCGAGCCAGTCGCCGTCGGTCGTGCCGAGCACGTCGAGGCCGCCCGCGGGGCCGGTGACGTTGTTCACCAGCACGTCGGCGCCGCCGAAGGCCGCTTCGTGCGCGCGCCAGACGGCATCGACCCCGGCGTCGGTGGCGAGGTCGGCCGCCACCGCCTCGACTCGCGCGCCGCGGCCCCGGAGCGCCTCGGCCGCCGCGGCGAGCGCCGCCGCGCCCCGCGCGCAGATCGTCACCGCCGCCCCTTCGGCCGCGAGCGCCTCCGCGATCGCGCGCCCGATGCCCTTGCTCGCCCCGGTGACGAGCGCGCGCTTGCCCGCGAGCCCGAGGTCCATCGTCGCCGCGACGATAGCACGGCGCGCCGCGGGCGGCAGGGGCTTCGGGGACCTCGCCCCGGCGGGCCAGGCGCGCTACGGTGCACGCATGCCGAACCGCGACACGGCGGCGCTGCGCGCCTACCACGAGGCTACGAGCCACTCCGTCGCGCGCCTGCGGCAGGACCCGCACTGGCTCGACTGGGAGATCATGCCGCGCCCCTTCAAGGTCTACCCGACGCTCGACCCGATCCCGCTGCCGCGCGACATCACGACCGCACGCGCCGCCACCCTCGATCGCGCAGCGCTCGCCCGCCTCCTCTACTTCTCCGCCGGCGTGCTGCGCCGCCGGACGTATCCCGGGGGCGAAATCTTCTTCCGCGCTGCTGCCTGCACCGGGGCGCTCTACCACATCGACCTCTACGTCGCCTGCGGGCCGCTTGCGGACTTCGACGCGGGCCTCTACCACTTTGGCCCGCACGACTTCGCGCTGCGCAGGCTCCGCCCGGGCGACCACCGCGCGGCGCTCGTCGCGGCGAGCGGCGAGGAGCCGGCGGTCGCGGGCGCGCCGGTCGTCATCGCGGCGACGAGCACGTTCTGGCGCAACGCCTGGAAATACCGCGCGCGGGCCTACCGGCATGCCTTCTGGGACACGGGCACGCTGCTCGCGAACCTCCTCGCGGTCGCGGCGGCGATGGACCTTCCGGCGCGCGTGGTCGTGGGCTTCGTCGACGCGGAGGTGAACCGCCTCCTCGACGTCGACGGCGAGCGCGAGGCGGCGATCGCGCTCGTGGCCCTCGGCACGGGCGGCCCGCCACCCCCGCCCGCGCCGCCGGTGCCGCCGCTCGGCCTCGAGATCCTCCCCTACTCCTCCCGCGAGGTCGCCTACCCGGCGATCGCAGCCGCCCACGCGGCCTCGGCGCTCGCCACCACAGCCGAGGTCGCGAGCTGGCGCGCGGCCGTGCCGCCCGCACCGCAGGCGGCGAGCCCGGCGCCGCTCGTGCCGCTGCCGGTGCCCGCGGCGCTTCCCCCCGAGCCCATCGAGCGCGTCATCCTTCGCCGCGGCTCCGCGCGCGCCTTCACGCACGAGCCGATCGCGCTCGCCGAGCTCACCGCGCTGCTGCACGCGGCGAGCGCGGAGGTGCCGATGGACGTCAGGGCCCCCTCGACCCTCTACCTCGTTGTCAACGCGGTGCGCGGGCTGGATCCCGGCGCCTACGTCTACCACCCCACCCGCGCGGGGCTCGAGCGGCTGCGCACGGGCGACTTCCGCCGCACAGCGGGCCACCTCGGCCTCGACCAGGACCTCGCCGCCGATGCCGCCGTCGATCTCTTCTGGCTCGTCGACCTCGACGCGGTGCTCGGCCGGCTCGGCAACCGCGGCTACCGCGCGGCCGAGCTCGAGGCCGCCATCGCCGGCGGGCGCGTCTACCTCGCGGCCTATGCGCTCGGGCTCGGGGCCACGGGCCTCACCTTCTTCGACGACGAGGTGACGGCGTTCTTCTCGCCCCACGCTGCCGGGCGCAGCGTCATGTTCCTCGTCGCGGCGGGCCATCCGGCGCGCGCCGGGCGCCGAGGTTGAAGCGGGCTGCCCTCAATCGCCGAGCAGCGCCGCGCCGATCACGCCCGCCGAGTCGCCGAGGCGGTGACGGACGATCGGCGTGCGCAGCTCGTCGTTGAAGACGTAGCGCGCCACGGCGGCGCGTCCGCGGTCGTAGAGCGCGTCGACATTGGAGAGCCCGCCGCCGAGCACGACCACGTCGGGATCGAGCACGTCGATCACGTTGGCGAGCGCGCGACCGAAGCGATCGAGCCAGCGGTCGACCACGGCCTCGGCCCGCGCCTCGCCCGCTGCGGCGCGGCCGAGCACCTCGGGCGCCTCGACGGCCGCGCCGCCCGCCGCGCGATAGGCCGCGGCGAGCGCGGGACCGGAAAGGAACGCCTCGACGCAGCCACGCTGGCCGCACCAGCAGGCCGGGCCCGCGGGGTCGAGCGCCTGATGGCCCCACTCGCCCGCGATGTGCTGCGGGCCGGCCCAGAGCCGGCCGTCGACGACGATCCCGCCGCCGACGCCCGTGCCGAGGATCACCCCGAAGACGACGCGGTGCCCCTGCCCTGCCCCGCCGCGCGCCTCGGCGAGCGCGAAGCAGTTGGCGTCGTTCTCGAGGCGGACGGTGCAGCCGAGCCGCGCCTCCAGGTCCGCGCGCAGCGGGCGGCCGTTCAGGCACGTCGTGTTCGAGTTCTTGAGCGTCCCGTCGCGGGCCGACGGCGAGCCCGGCGCGCCGACGCCGACGGCCGCCGCTTCGGGCGCATGCGGCCGCAGGCGGTCGACCAGCGCCACGACGCGGTCGAGCACGTGCGCGTAGCCGCGCTCGCGCTCGGTGGGCACGCGCTCGCGCACCACCGGGCGGCCGTCCTCGTCGACGACCGCGCCCTCGATCTTGGTCCCGCCGAGGTCGATGCCGATGCGGCGTCCCCGCATCGCTCGCCGCTCACGCCCTGGTCACGCTGGGCGCCAGTGCGGCACGAGGTCCCCGTCAGGCGAGGGGGCAAAGTCGACGACCATGGGCATGTCCATCCGCAGCTCGGCGGCGGTGGCGCCGAGCAGCCCGCCGATCGTGCGCACCCCCTCCTCGCACTCGACGAGCACGACGGGGAACGGCACCCGCTCCTTCCACGCCGGCAGCACCGGCGGGTGGATGACGACCCAAGAGACGAGCCGCGCGCGCCCGCTCGCCCGCGCCCACTCGTGCGCGAACGAGAGGCAGCGCGGGCACATCGGGCCCGGCGGGAAGCGCCAGGCAGCGCACTTCGTGCAGCGCTGAAAGCGCAGCTCGCGGCGGCGCGCCGCCGCCCAGTAGGGGATCCACTCGGGCCCACCCGTGCGCCGCTCCTCCATGACGTCAGTCCCCGCGCAGCAAGAGCGCGCTCGTCGGCACCATGTTGCCGCTGGTCACGAGCGAGAGCTTCGCGCCCGGCACCTGATTCACCGACGTGCCGCGGATCTGGCGCGTGGCCTCGATGATGAGGTTGATGCCGTGCACGTAGGCCTCCGAGAGGCTGCCGCCGCTCGTGTTCGTCGGGAGCCGCCCGCCGACCTCGAGCCCGTGGTCGGCGACGAAGTCCCCGGCCTCGCCCGGACGGCAGAAGCCGTACTCCTCGAGGGAGGCGAGCACGAGCGGGCTGAAGGCGTCGTAGAGCTGCGCCACCTGCACGTCGCGCGGCGCCACGCCGGCCATTCGCCAGAGGTCGCGGGCGGCGTACGCCCCCGGGGACTCGAGGAAGGGGTCCTTGAAGAAGTTGTTCATGGTCCAGTTCCGCGGCCCCATGCCCTGGGCCGCGGCCATGATCCAGGCAGGCTTCTGGCGAAGATCGCGGGCCAAGTCGGCCGCCGCGACGATCACCGCCGCCGCGCCGTCGGTCTCGAGGCAGCAGTCGTAGAGCCGCAGCGGCTCCGAGATCCACCGTGCCTGCTCGTACTGCTCGAGCGTGAACGGCTCGCGCATCATCGCAAACGGGTTCTTCGCGGCGTGCCGCCGGCACGCCATCGCGATCCAGCCGAGATGACGCGTCGTGTAGCCGCGCTCGTGGAGGAACCTCCGGGTGAACATCGCCACCTGGTCGACGGGGCGGACGAAGCCGTAGGGGGCGAAGAACGCGGTCTCGTTGGTCTCGGCCGTGCTCTGGTCGCGCTCGCGGGACGTGCCCGCCCAGGGCCGACCGCCCGAGCCGCGGTTGCGCGAGCGGTAGACGAGCACGCAGCGCGCCATGCCCGCGGCGATCGCCGCGGCCGCGTGCCCGACGACGCCGCAGCCGCCACCGCCGCCGTAGCCCACCTCGCCGAAGAAGCGCAGGTTGGGGATCCCCAGGTTGCGCGCGATGACGTTCTCCGAGGTGGGCTGGATGCTCCACTTCACCATCCCGTCGATGTCCGCGGGCCGCAGCCCCGCGTCCTCGAGCGCCAGCACCGCGGCCTCGAGGGCAGTAACGTGCTCGGGCTTGCCGATGTCCTTCGAGAACGGGAGCTGGCCCACGCCCACGATCGCGGCCTTGTCCTTGAGCGACACGCGGGTCGTGTAGCAGACCCGGGCTGGGGCTCGCTACCGGGCGGCGCAGTAGCCGCTCGCGCGAAGCGCCCCCAGGCGATCGCCGAGGAGCGCCGCCGTGTTCGCCAGCGACACGCTCGCGCACCCGTGCGCGGCGAGCGCGGTCGCGCGGCGCCCGAGCCGGTTAGCCGCTGTCGCCGCGGCAGCGAGCTTGCGCCGGCAGCGGCGTGGGCCACCGGCCGCCGCCTGGTCGAGGAGCCGGGACAGGGCGTCGAGCTTCGACCCGAGGTGGCAGCGGCACCGCCGCGGGCAGGCCCGTGTCGGGTCGGCGAGCGCGCTCTGTAGCAGGCCAATGAGACAGCGGGCCGCAGCGGGATCGTCGGGCGCACGGACGTCCGTGCAGGCCGGGAGTGTGGTGGTGGTGGACGACGTGGTGGTGGACGACGTGGTGGTGGTCGTCGGTGGCCGCGTGGTCGTGGTCGTCGTGGGGGTGGTCGTGGTCGTCGTGGTGGTGCCGCTCGATGCGGGCGTGACGCGGCGAACCTCGCCGGCCGTGATCGCGACGTAGTAGAGCGCGCCATCGGGGCCGAAGATCACGTCGACGGGGTTGGCGGCTGCGCTCACGATCATGCCGGGGGTGCCGGCGACGTTGTCGCGTGCCGGGGTCGGCACCGCGTGCCAGAGCGTCCCCTCGGCGGGCATCCCGGGCTCGCCCAGGTCGGCGAAGAAGTAGTGGCCGCCCAAGCCCGCGTCGGCGAACGGGCCGGTCTGGGGCGCGAACGCACCGCCGATCACCGCCTCGCCCTCGAGCCCGGTACCGCCGTGGGGGTAGACGAGGATGGGATCAACGAAGTGCAGGGAGTCCGTGTGGGGGTTGCAGTTCGAGGGCGCCAGCCCCTCGCACGCGGGCCAGCCGTAGTCACCGCCCGCAACCACGATATCGATCTCCTCCCACGTCGCGTCGCCGACGTCGCCTGCCCAGAGCGTGCCGGTCTGCGGATCGAAGCCAAAGCGCCAAGGATTGCGGAAGCCGTAGGCGAAGATCTCCGGCCGCTTGGGAGCCATGCCCACGAACGGGTTGTCTTGCGGGATCGAGCCGTCCAGGTCGAGGCGCAGGAGCTTGCCATTGAGCGACTTCAAATCTTGCGCATACGGGTTCATCGACGAGCCGGGACCGCCCTGGTTATCACCCACCGCCGCGTCGCCCACGCTCACGTAGAGCTTGCCGTCCGGGCCGATCCGCAAGCCCCCGCCGTTGTGCTCACCGTTGCCCTGCGGGTTCGTCGCGATGCCGTCGAGCAGCACCGTGGGCGTGCCGAGGGTTCCGTTTCCCTGCAGCACCGCCTTCGCTACCTGGTTCACGCACGTGCCCGACTCGGACACAGTGCGGTAGACATAGAGATATCGATTCTGCTCGAACGCGGGATCGACTGCGAGGCCGAGGAGCCCCTCCTCACCCGTCGTGCACACCGAGAAGGTCGCGAGCGTCGTCACGCTCCCGTCGAACACCTTGAGCGCACCGGTCTTCTCGGCGATCACCAGCCGGCCGTCGGGGAGAAACGCGATGGCGGTGGGCTGAGCGAGGCCGGTCACGTATGCCGCGTCCGTCCAGCCGGGCACCGGCGTCCCGGCACGCGCCGCGACGGCAAGGACGAGCACGAGAAGCGCGACGGGCAAGCGCATGCGCGCCGCCGTCCCTACGCGGCAAGGGGCCCGATGTCCAGCCCGTGACGAACCGCACGGCACCCGCGGCAGCGCTTCACCCGGTCTTCTGCCCCTGCGCCTCGCGCTCGGCGTGGTGATCCTGGATCGCCTTGCCGATCGCCTGCACGGCGCGACCGATGAACGTCGGGCGGTTTTCTGCGGCCCAGTCGTGGCTCGCGCGCAGCCGCGGCAGCGTGCCCTGGAACTGCGGCATCACGTAGCGGGCGAAGAGCTCGTAGGAGCGGAGCGTCGCCTCGCGGTCCGCCCACTCGTGCGCCATCAAGAGGTAGGTGCCAAAGCCCCCCGACTGCGCCCACAGCCGCTCGATCTGCGCCACCGCCTCCCTGGGCGTGCCGATCACGCCGTAGCCGTTGGCGTTCATGGCATCGACCATGTCGCCGACCCGGACCGCCTCGCCGACGACGGGGAGCGCCGCCACGCGCAGGAAGTACTCGACCCATGCCTCGAGCCCGAACTCGACGTCCCGCCGCGCCTGATCCATCGTGGGCGCGAGGTGCATCGGGCCGACGAGCCGCCAGCGCGCGCGCTCGATGCGCCGGCCGTGCGCGGCCGCCATCTCCTCGGCGATCTGCCAGTGGTGCCCGAGCGCGTCGAAGCCCTGGAAGCTCGTCGCCCCGAGGGAGAGGAGCCCCAGGCCGTACTTGCCCGCGGCGCGCGGGCCCGCGGGCGAGACCTGCGCGGCCACCGCCATCTCCATGTGCGGGCGCGTGTACGGCCGGAGCTGGAGGCGCGCGTCGCGCAGTCGGAACCAGTCGGTTTCGCGCGTGACCGGCTCGTCGGACGTGAGGAGCGCCAGAATCGCCTCGAGCGACTCGTCCATCATCTCGCGCTGGCGCAGCGGGTCGATCCCGAGCATGAAGGCGTCCGACGGGAGCGCTCCGGGGCCGACGCCGAACATCGCACGCCCCAGCGTCAAGTGATCGAGCAGCACCATGCGATCGGCGAGCAGCAGCGGATGGTGGTACGGCAGCGAGGAGACGCCCGTGCCGAGCCGGATGTGGCGCGTGCGCTCGGCGGCCGCGGCGACGAACACCTCGGGCGAGGCGATGATCTCGTAGCCCGCCGAATGGTGCTCGCCGATCCAGGCCTCGTCGTAGCCGAGCCGGTCGAGCCAGGCGATCAGCTCGAGGTCGCGGTGAAGCGCGGTCGTCGGGTTCTCGCCCAGGCGATGGAAGGGCGCGAGGAAGATGCCGAAGCCCAGGCGGTCGGGGGCGGCCATGGCGGGGTTGTAGGCGGGCGCCCCGGGCAAGGCAAGGCGCAGTACCCGGTGGGGCGCGCTTTGCGGTAGAAGGGCGCCATGGACGCGGCGACGCTTCGCACGCACCTCGACCGCATCGCCGAGGACGGCTACACGATCCTCGAGCGGGTGATCGAGCCCGAGCTGGTCGCCGCGCTGCGCGCGGACCTCGAGCGGCTCGAGCACGAGCACCAAATCGTGCCGGCAGCCAACCCCTTCGAGGGCACGCGTACCGTGCGCATCTACAACCTGCTCGTGCACGGCCCGCTCTACCAGCGCATCCCGGTGCACGAGGCCGTGCTGCCCGTGGTCGAAGGCGTCCTCGACCCGGGCTGTCTCGTCTCGTCGCTCTCCTCGATCGCCATCGATCCGGGCGAAATCGCCCAGCCGATCCACGCCGACGACCAGCTCATCCCGCTGCCGAAGCCGCACCCCGCGATTGTCTGCAACACGATGTGGGCCCTCACCGACTTCACCGCCGACAACGGGGCGACGCGCATCGTGCCCGGCTCGCACCGCAAGGACCACTCGCCCGCCTTCGGCCGTCCCTACGAGAGCGTCGCCGCCGAGATGCCCGCCGGCAGCGTGCTCGTCTGGCACGGCAGCCTCTGGCACGGCGGCGGCGCGAACCGCACCTCGCGGCGGCGCGTCGGCATCGCGATGAACTACTGCGCGGGCTTCCTCCGCCAGCAGGAAAACCAGCAGCTCGGCATCCCGCGCGAGATGGTGCGCGAGTTTTCGCCCCGCCTCCAGGAGCTGGTCGGCTACGGCCTCTACAACGGGCTCATCGGACACATCGACAAGCGGGTGCCCGCCGAGCTGCTCCTCGGTCGGCTGTCGACGGGCGGCATGATCTGGGACTACGGCGGCCGGCGGGCGGGCTAAGGAGGATCGAATCATGCGGCTGCGTCATCTCGTCGTCGCGTTGCTGCTCGCATCGGCGGGCCGGGTGCGTGCCGCCTGCCCGCTCATCGGAACGCTGCCGGCCGCGCCGAACGATTTCGAGCTCCAGTTCGGGGCCACCAACACGAACGCCGCCCTCGGCAGCGGACGGCTCACGGCCACGCTCTCGGCCTGCGGGGAGATCACCTCGCTCAAGTGGCCAGGGCCGAGCTACTGGAACCAGCTCGACTACCTCACGGACAACAGCGTGGGTGCGCGCCTCGAGCCGCACTTTGGCGCCCTCGACGACGCGGGCGCGTTTGCCGGGATCGCCTACCGCACCGCGGCGGGGCCGGGCTTCACCTGGCTGCGCGACGACCCCTGGACGCACGCGCAGCAGTACACGGCCGACGACTCCGACGTCGCCGTGACCGTCACGACCAACGCGTCCCTCGGGCTCACGGTGACCGCGTGGACCTTCGTGCTCCCCGACGCCGACGTCCTCGTGAGCCACTACCGCGTCGAGCGGGCGCCGGGCTCCCCCGTGCGCGCGGCGAGCCTCGTCTTCTACGCGAACCTCGCACCGACCATGAACCGGCTGCCCGATTTCCCGGTGGCCGACTGGGGTCTCGACTTCGAGAACGACTACGCCGTGGTCTACGACCATCGCGCGCACGCGCTGCTCGCCTTCCTGCCCCGGAGCGCCGCCGCCTATCCCCACGACTTCTCGCTCCTAAACCCGCTCCTCCAGCACCCCCCGGCGGGCCGCGCGCTCGCGCACGCCGTCGACCGCCTGGTCGCACAGCTCACCGAGCCCGGCATCTACCTCGCGCTCGGGGCCGCGCCGCGCGACACGGGCTTCCAGGCGGGCTTCGATGACGCTCCCCTCTGCAGCCATCAGAGCGCCATCGCCGATCGCGCGATCAGCGCCTTTGAGCTCCCGCCCACCTTCGACGCCATCGCCCGCGCCGCCTTCGAGTGCGACCGGGTGATCGCCGACCCGGACGGGCCGCTCGGCGCCTGCCGCGCCGCCAACGGCTGGACGTACACCGCGGCCAACGCCTTCACGGATGCCGCGCGCGGCGGCGCCCTCTCCCGCTCGCCCATCGCCGCCTGCCAAACGAACGCCGCGCTCGCGCGCCGCCTCCATTTCCGCGCCGGCAGCGCCGAGGCGACCTTCTATCTCGCCGCCGCGGCCACCCGCGACGCCGCCTACGCGCTCTTGCGCCAGGCACGCGCCGGCACGCCCGACGCCCAGCGCGCGGCCACCGAGCAGTGGTGGGCGCAGTTCCTCGCGCCTGCCCGCCTCCCCGACACGACCGACCCGGAGATCCTCGCGTTCGCCAAACGGAGCCTCGTCGTCATGCGCACGGCGACCGACAGCGCAAGCGGCGCCATCGTCGCGAGCGTCAACACGCAGCCGCCCTATGGCCAGGACTGGCCGCGCGACGGCTCCTTCATCAACTACGCGCTCGACCTCGCCGGCTACCACGACCTCGTGAGCCGGCACAACCACTTCTACGCCCGCGTGCAGCGCAAGACGCCAGAGCCGTGGTCGATCCTCTACGCCTTCGGGCCGTGCGATCCGAACGCGCCCAGCTATCCGAGCTGCGTGCCGGCGGGGACCTTCGAGACCAACTACTACGCCGACCCAGCGGCGGTCGTGGCCGGCGATCCGATCTCTTTCGAAATCGACGAGGCGGGCCTCGGCGTCTGGACGATGTGGAGCCACGCGCAGTACCTCACCGACCCGGCGGAGGCGGCGCAGTACCTCGCCGACGTGTGCCCCGCGATCGCGCTCGGCGCCGCGAATCTCGCCGCCTGCCGCGACCCGGCCACCGGGCTGCAGTGCCCGGCCAACGAGGACGACAACATCCCGCTCACCCAGGGGCTGCAGGGTGCGGAGACCGTGCTGCTCGCGCTCGAGAGCGCGATCGCCGCCGCCCCCGCCTGCGGCTTCGACGCCGCCACCGTCGCCGCCTGGCAGGCGCGCGCCACCGAGCTCAGGCAGGCCATCCAGGCGACCTTCTTCGTGAACGGCGTGCTGCCCCACTACGAGGGCGGCCGCCCCGGCTGGCTCCTCTGGCCGGTCGACTTCTTCGCCCCGGGCGATCCCGTGGCGCTCACCCATGCCGCGTGGCTCGAGCAGCAGGCGATCGACCCGATCCTCACGCGCACCGCGCCGAGCGGCGCCTACAACGCCGAGGCGCTCCTCGCCCGCGCGCAACTCTTCCGGCGGCTCGGCGACACGGCCGGCCTCGCCGCCACCCAGGATGCCGTCCGCTTCTTCGTCCACGAGCTCACCACGGCCGGGACGCACCACCTCGCCGAGGCCTACGGCCTCGTGAACGTCGATCTGAACGGCGACGGCATCGCGCCCGACTACTGGCCCGAGAACGACGTGCCGCACGCCTGGGAGCACGCCTATCTCTACGCTGCCGCGATGGTGGCCTTCGGCGCGCGATGACGCCGTGACTGCAGGGCATGCATCAGCTTGATTGAGCGATTCTCGGCATTGCATCGCCCGGGCACGGCCGGTATCCGACGCGCCCGGACGCGATGGACTTGGGCCCCCTGCACCTGCTCGTCATCGACGCCGATCCGCGCGACCGTGCGCTGCTCCGGGCGACGCTGCTCCGGGCCGAGCCCGGCGCGGCGGTGACCGCCGTCTCGCGGCTGCGCGCCGGGCTCGAGCTGCTCCGCCGGGCTCCCGTGGCCGGCATCGTCACCGAGCTGCACCTGCCCGACGCGGAGGGCGGACGCATCGTGCGCGAGCTGCGCGCCGGCGCCGCCGGCGCGCCCGTGATCGCCGTCACCGCCCAGGGCTCCGAGGCGCTGGCGGTCTCCGTGATGAAGCTCGGGGCCGCCGATTACCTCACCAAGGAGCCCGGCTACCTCTCCCGGCTCGAGATCGCCCTCCGCGACGTCCTCGGGCAGCGCCTGCTCGCCGCGCTGGAGGAGTGGCCGGCTGCGCCCTTGCCCGCCGTCTGCGCCGACGGCGAGCCGCTCGTCGCCGCCACGGCGGGCATGCGCCAGGCGCTGCTCCTCGTCGAGCGCGCGAGCCGCAGCCGCGTGCCCGTGCTCCTCGAGGGCGAGACGGGCACCGGCAAGGAGCTCCTGGCGCGCGCCATTCATCAGCGCGGGCCGCGGCGCAGCGGGCCCTTCGTCGTGCAGAACTGCGCTGCGCTCTCGGAGTCGCTGCTCGAGAGCGAGCTCTTCGGCCACGTGCGCGGCGCGTTCACTGGGGCCGAGCGCGATCGGCGCGGGCTCTTTGCCGAAGCGGACGAGGGGACGGTGTTCCTCGACGAGATCGGCGAGGCGCCGCCGAGCGTGCAGGCGAAGCTCCTGCGCGTGATCCAGCACGGCGAGGTGAAGGCCGTCGGCGCCGATCGCCCGCACCGCGTACGCGCGCGCATCATCGCCGCCACCAACCGGCCGCTCGAGGCCGAGGTCGCCGCCGGGCGCTTTCGCGGCGACCTCTACTACCGGCTCGCCGTGTTTCCGATCCGGGTCCCGCCGCTTCGCCATCGCATCGGGGACATTGCCGGCCTCGTCGAGACGTTCCTCCGCCGCTTCGAGCGCGAGGAAGAGCGCCGCACGGGCGGCATCGCGCCCGACGCGCTCCGGGCGCTCCAGCTCTACACCTGGCCGGGCAACGTCCGCGAGCTCGAGCACGAGGTGCACCGCCTCGTGCTCACGGTGCCACCCGGCGCGCGCATCGGCCGCCACCACCTCGCCGCCCGCATCCGGGCGGCCGACCGCACCGCCGCCACAGAGCCGCTCGCCCGGCTGCTCGCCCGCGTCGAGCTCTCGGTCATCCGCCAGCGGCTCGCCCAGCAGCCGACCAAGGCTGCCGCCGCCCGCAGCCTCGGCATCACCCGCGAGACGCTCTACGCAAAGCTGCGGCGCCTCGGCGGCGGGCTCAATTGAGCTGGCGCCCGATCGCGGCGAGCGCCTCTTCGGCCTGCGGATAGCCCGGGACGATCTCGAGCGCGCGCCGGAACTCGGCCATGGCCTTGGCAAGCTGTCCCTTGGCCCAGTAGATCTGCCCCAGGTTGCAGTGCGGGTAGTGGCGCGCGTCGTAGCGCTTGGCCGTGATCGCGGCCTCGAGCCACGGCACGGCCTCGTCGAGCCGGTCGAGCTTGATCAGGTACGACCCGATGTCGTTGTACGGATTGCCGAAGTCGGGATCGAGCGCGATCGCCGCCTTGCACTCCGCGATGGCCTCCTCGTAGCGCTCCTGGAAGCTGTAGGTCCAGCCGAGGAACGTGTGGGCCTCGGCCGTCGGGTGGATCGCGATCGATCGCTGGTAGTGCGCGATCGCCCCCTCGAGGTCGCCCTCCATCTGGCGGCGGTACGCCTCGCGGAGGAGCGCGACGGCCTTCTGGAAGCGCTCGTCGGCGGTCACGCGGGCATCATACCCGAGGCCGCCGGCCCGCGCACAAGCGCGCGCGCCCCGGCACCCGGCATGGCGTCGGGCTAGTACCCGTCGAGGCGGGCTAGCCGGTCACGCTGCCACGCCGCGTCGCCGAAGGTCATCTCGTCGCCGCGGGCGCGCTTTAAGTAGAGGCCGATGTCGTGCTCGTCGGTCATCCCGATGCCCCCGTGCATCTGGATGCCTTCGTTCGCGATCAGCAGGAACGCGTCGGCAGCGCGCGCCTTCGCCGCGGCCGCGAGCCGCGCCACCTGGGTCTCGTCGGCGCCGGTGTCCAGCGCCGCGTGCGCCGCCGTCACCACCGAGCGCGCCAGCTCCGTCTCGACGTACATCCGCGCCGCCCGATGCTTGAGCGCCTGGAACGTGCCGATCCGCACGCCGAACTGCGTGCGCGTCTTCAAGTAGTCGAGCGTCATCTCGAAGGCCGCCGTCATCGCGCCGAGCATCGTGCCCGAGAGCGCGATGATCGCGCGATCGAGCACGCGCCGAAGGAGCGCCTCGCCCGCACCCACCGCGCCGAGGACCGCCTCCCGACCGACCACGACGCCGTCGAGCCGAAGCCGCGCCGCCCCGCGACCGTCCACGCGCCAGAGCCGCTCGGCGGCGAGCCCCGGGGCACCGCGCGGCACGAGAAACAGCGTGAGCCCCTCGTCGGCGCGCGCCGAGACGACGAGCCAGTCCGCCACGTGGCCGTCGAGCACGTGGGTCTTCTCGCCGCTCAGCCGCCAGCCCACACCGCTGCGCTCGGCGCGGGTCGTGACGCACGCGGGATCGAAGCGGCTCCCCGGCTCCTGATAGGCGAGCGCGACGAGGCGCTCACCGGCGGCCACGGCGGGCAGGTGTGTGCGGCGCTGCGCCTCGTCGCCACCCAGCAGCAGCGCGCTCGCACCGGCCACCGCGGAGAGCATCGGCTCGGGCGCGAGCACACGACCCAGCTCCTCGAGCACCACCAGGAGATCGCGCCAGCCGAGCCCCGCGCCGCCGTACGCCTCCGGCACGACGATGCCGAGCCACCCGAGCCGCGCCATCTCGCTCCAGAGCGCGCGCGAGAAGCCGTCGGGATCGTGGCCGTCGCGCAGCGCGCGCAGGCGGCCGGCCGGATAGCCGCGCAAGAGCTCGCGCGCGGTGCGCGCGAGAATCTCCTGCTCCTCGGTGCGCCCGGCGGCCATCGCTCAGTCGGGCAGGCCGAGCACGTGCTTGGCGATGATGTTGAGCTGGATCTCCGACGTGCCGCCCTCGATCGTGTTGCCGCGCGAGCGCAGCCACTCGCGGGTGAGCTGGAGCTCTTCCGCGTCGAACCCCGGCCCCTCCCAGCCGAGCGCCTGCGGCCCGGCGAGCGCCACCAGCAGCTCGCGGCGGCGCTGGTTGAGCTCCGTGCCGTAGAGCTTCAAGATCGACGCCTCGGGGCCGGGCGGCTCGCCCGCCTTGAGCCGCTCGCGGGTGCGTGCGAGCGTCAGGTCGAAGCAGAGCTGATCCAGCTCGACCTGCGCGATGCGGTCGCGCAGCAGCGGGTCGCCGAGCCGGCCGTCGGCCGTGGTGGGGAGGTAGCGGCGCGCCGTGGCGAGCAGGCGCGCGCGCTCGTCGCGCTCCCGGAAGACGTCGGCAATCATGTTGCGCTCGAAGCGCAGCAGCATCTTGGCGATTCCCCACCCGGCGTTCTCCTCACCCACGCGGTTGCGCACCGGCACGCGCACGTCGGTGAGGAACGTCTCGCAGAACGGCGAGGCCCCGCTGATGAGCCGGATGGGGCGGACGACGACGCCGGGCGTGTCCATGTCCATGAGCAGGAAGGAGATGCCGGCGTGCTTCGCCTGCGGATCGGTGCGCACGAGCAGGAACATCCAGTCCGCCTTGTCCCCGTAGGACGTCCAGACCTTCTGGCCGTTGACGACGTAGTGATCGCCGTCGCGCACGGCGCGTGTCTGGAGACTCGCCAGGTCCGAGCCCGCGCCCGGCTCCGAGTAGCCCTGGCACCAGCGGATCTCGCCGCGGACGATGCGCGGCAGGTGCTCGCGCTTCTGCTCCTCCGTCGCCACCTGGAGGAGCAGCGGGCCGATCATCGTGAGGCCGAAGCCGACGAGCGGCGGTCGCAGGCGCAGGCGGGCCATCTCCTGGGCGAGCACCCTCGCCTCGGCGGCCGACAGGCCGCCGCCGCCGTACTCCCGCGGCCAGGTGGGCGCCGTCCAACCGCGCTCGGCCATCACCGCGAGCCAGCGCTGGACGTCCAGTGGGTACGTGGTCTTGCGCCCGCCCCAGCACACCTCCTCGGGCGAGCGAGGCGGCGTCGCCATCGAAGGCGGCGCGTTGGCAGCGAGCCAGCGTCGGACCTCCTCGCGGAAAGCGTCGAGGTCGGCCATTGGTCTCGTGTAATCGAGCCGCGCCGCTCGTGCAACGCATCAGTGCGGCATGAGCTGGAGACCCAGGAAGACCTGGAGGCCGCCGAGGAGCACGGCGGTCGCGCCGAGCCAGGGGTGCATCCGGCGTGCCCACGGGTCGATCGCGACGCGCCGGGAGAGAATGGCCGCGGCGGTGAGCAGCGCGGCCATCGCGCTGCCGATCGTGAAGTGGCCGCTTGCCGCGAGGTCGAGGTCGTCGCGCAGCCAGTACACGGTGGCGAGCCCGCTCGCCCACGCGACGAGGATGGCGCCGTAGGCCCACGGCGCCACCACGGCGTGCCGCGCGCGCCGCCCGGCCGCGGCCCCCCCGGGCTGGCGGCTGCGCAGCCCGAGACTCCCGATCCACGCCGTGAGCAGCACGGTCGCCCCGCCGAGGACCGGATGGAGGTAGAGCACGACGCGGCCGGCCACGAACCGTCCGCGTAGCCGCCGCCCCACAGCGGGTCAAGCCGCGGCGAGCGCGACGCACGGCCGCCGCTGCGACGGATTCTCGCCGCTCGGGCCGCCTCCATGCGCGCTGCCGGCGCGCACGGCCTTTGGCACCTGCGTTGCTCTGCCTCACGCATGCCCGCCACCCGCTGCGCCGCAGCCTTCTTCGTGCTCCTGGCAGGCCGGGCGGCCTTGGGCGCCTTGGTCCTCGACGCGCCTATCGTAAACGGCACGCCCACCACCGACTTCCCGTCGACCGGCGTGATCCAGACCCCCCTGGGCCTCTGCTCGGGCGTGCTGATCGGCTGTCGGACGTTCCTCACCGCCGCCCACTGTTTCTGCGAGACGACCGACGGCGCCACGTGTCAGGACACGCCGGGCACCGATCCCACGGCGACGATCGTCTTCTTTCAGCACGCGGGCTTCGTTGCGGTCTCCGCCGTGACCGTCCACCCGGGCTACACGTTCACCGACACCTCGACCCACGACCTTGCCGTGGTCACCCTCGCTGCGCCGCTCACCGGCATCGCGCCGAGCCCGCTCGACCAGACGGGCGTCCCGCCACTCGGCACGCGGGCGACGATCGTCGGCTTCGGCAGCACCGGCGTGATCGACGGCAGCGATGTCGGCTTCGGCATCAAGCGCACGGGCGAGGTCACCACGGCTGCGTGCCCCGCGCCGGGGCTCGTCTGCTGGAGCTTCACCGGCGTCGATGCCAACACCTGCCACGGCGACTCCGGCGGGCCGCTGTTTGCCGACCTGGGCTCGGGGCCCGTGGTGGCCGGCATCACGTCGGGAGGGGCGGCGACCTGCGCACCGCCTGACCTGAGCTTCGATGCGAGCGTGTACGACGACCTTCCGTGGATCGCGAGCGTCGCTGGCAGCGACCTCGGCAGCACGGGGTGCGGCGGGCTTCCCGCAGTGGGCGAGCCCGGTGCTGCCGTGCAGGCGACCGCGGGCTCTTTTACGGCCCCGGGGACCTTCACGACGACGTTCGGCGTCGCGCCCAACACCCGCGAGTTGCGCGTCACGACCAACGGCACGCTCACCGGCGACGCCGACCTCTACCTCAAGGCCGGCGCGCCGGCGACGCCCTCGAGCTACGACTGCCACGCGACGAACGGCAGCGTGTTCGAGAGCTGCATTGCGGCTGCACCCCGCAGCGGCTCCTGGTCGGCGCTGGTGGTCGGGATCACGGGCCACGGCGACTTCCAACTCACGGCGACGACCCTCGGCGGGGACGCCTCGGTCTGCGGCAACGGCATCCACGAGCCCGGCGAGGAGTGCGACGGCGCCGACGCGCTCGGGTGCCTCGCCGGCTGTACGGCGAGCTGCGCGTGCGTTGCATGTACCGACGGTGCCCTGGCCGTCGACAACTACGATCTCGCGCCCCGGTTTCTGCTGAAGGCCCGGCTCGCCAGCGCCGACGCCCTCGACCCGCGCGCGGGCGGCCTGCTGGTCGCGCTCGTCGGCCGCGACGGGACGCGGCTCACCGCGACGATCCCCCCGGGCGCGCCCGGCTGGCACGGCCGGCGCGGGGCATGGCGCTGGCACGGAGAGGCCGGCGGGCTCCGCCGGGCGACCCTCCGCCGACGGCGCAGCGGCTGGAGCGTGACGGTCGTCGGCCGCGGCGTCCCCGGCGCCACGACATTCACGGCACCGATCGCGCAGTTCGTGCTCTCGGTGGACGAGCGCTGCGGGCTCCGCACCCTGCCCTAAAGCGGCGCGCAATCGGCACGACCCTTGCTTTCTCCCATCTGGCATGCGCGCCATTTGTGCACTTTTGATCGCGCTCTCCGCTGCGGGCGGCACCCGCGCACAGTCGGCAGCCGACGCCGATCAGGCGGCCCACGACCGCGCCGTCACGCGCCACATGCTACGCCTCCAGCAGGCGCGTTTCGAGGCACGAAACCGCGGCGAGCCGAAGGCGAGGCTCGACGCGCTCGCGCGTGAGCTGCGCCACGCCCAGCAGCGCTGGCTCCAAAACCATCCGGTGTCGGCACCGCCGGCCGCCGAATAGCGGCGGCGAACGGGGCTTACGGACAGCCCCCGCTGCCCGAGGGCACCGCGGCGCAGTCGGCGAGCGAAGCGACGACAACCGGGGCCGGGAGCGCGCCCGTGGGGGCCGCCGCATTGGCGTACTGAAGCGCCTTCGAGCTGTAGTCGACGATCGCGCTGCCGCCCACCGTGAGGTTCACGTCCTGCGTCCAGAGGGAGCCGTAGACGGTGGCGTTGCCCGTGACGTTCGTCAGCGAGGGGTCGTTGGTGACGTTGGTCTTCCCGCGCACCAGGATGAGGCCCTGGAAGTCGAAGCTCCCCTGGATCGTGAGATCGCCGTCGACGATGAGGATTCCCGCCCCGCTCGCGTTCCCGTTGCCCTTGATGGTCACGCCGCTCGCGTTGTTGAGGTGCGTGATTTGCGGTGCGCCCGGCGTGCCCCACGTCGTGTTGCCGTTGATCTGGCCGGAGCTGTTTGTCACCACCCCCGGCATGGCGAGCAGGTCGTTGATGATCGTGTTCATCTCGGCGATGCTCGGCGCGGCCGGCGAGGTGAGGATGCTCGGCACGATCGGCGGTCCAGCCTGATAGCCGTAGCCCTGGACGTTGTCGGCCTGGATCGGGCTCAGGCTGTTGATGGCCTGCTGCGTGTTGGTGGCATTGCGCGTGGCGATGCCGGGCACCGGCGGGGCTGGTCCGGGGCCGCCCGTCGGGTTGTGATCGTTTCCGTCGATCGTGAAGGCATTGCCCTGGAAGGTCGCGTTCGTGGGGTTGTCGTTGGCGAGGTAGACGGCCCCCGGGGTCGTCGACGGAACGTTCGAGCGGATGACGTTGGCCACGACCACGTTGCGCACGCCCTCGACTCCCGTGGCCGTCGCGATGAACTGTCCCGCATTCGCCGGGTTGCCCGCCGACGCCACGGGCACGACGGTGAAGCTGAACCCGGGCAGCGGCGCGAAGGGCTGCGCCCCGGTGCCGCCGAACACCGCGGCCCACTGGTTCACGACGTCGTTCTGGAAATTGACGACGCCCACCGCGTTCACCTTCTGGAGCGCCATGGAGATCCCCGACTCGGCGACGAAGTGGACCTGCTGCGCACCGCGATAGTTGCGCGTGGCGCGGAGATCGGCGCTCGTCCCGAGCAGCGTGCCCGCCGTGACGAGCGCGAGGGTGAGCAGCACGAAGAGCACGAGCACGAGCGCAAAGCCGCCCGAGCGGCGGCAGCGACGGCGATTCGGCGGCTGCATGGAACGCCTCCTCTCAGAAGTTCGCCAGCGAGCGGTTGCGGATCGCGACCATGGTCTCGGCCATGGAGTCGAGCGGCTGCGGCGCGCTCGGGCTGGGGCTCGGCAGGCTCGCCTGGATCGCCACCTGGATCTTCGCCACGCAGTTCCGCTGCGCCGCGGTGAGCTGCGGCGGGGTTCCCCCGGGCACGAGCTGAATCGGGGGGTTGCTGCCGTCGAAGTAGAGGAAGGTGAGCGGGTTCTGGACCGCCGCGTCGACGAGCACGACCGGCACGCCCGTCGTGGCGTCGGTGCGGCGCACCTGGGTGCCGAGGACGTCGTAGGTCACGTCCTCGCCCGGCGAGAGCAGCAGGCCATCGCCGTCGAGATCCTGCTGGAAGCGCACGGAGGTGGGCGTCGCCGAGACGATACCCTGCTTCACCCCCGGGCAGGAGGGGCCGGGCGACGTCGCAAGCGCCGTCCCCGTCGGGTCGTAGCTCGCCATGCGCAGCTCCCGGCTCATGAGGTCGATCACGGTGCGAGTCACGGTCTGGCTCGCGCCGTAGACGTCCTGCACGCCCTGCGCCTGCTCCTGCGCCGAAAAGAGCCCGAGGATCGCGCCGAGGACGAGAAGACTCGTGAGCGTGCCGACGAGCGTGTCGAGGAGCGCGCTCCCGCGCTGGCGACGGGCGCTCATGAGCACGGCACCGTGCTGCAGCGCACGTACGCTGCCAGGGTGACGGTGTGGGCGCGGCTGTCCGTCCACGCGACGGTCACGGTCACGGTCTTGAGCCCGTAGGCGGGCGTGTCCTTGGGCGAGACGACCCAGGTGCGCATGAAGGGTCCGCCGGTTGTGCCGTTCGCCTTGAGCGGGTTCGCCGGATCCGTGTAGCTCCCGCTGGCAAGCTGGGGGGCGCCAAGCGGCATGCTCCGGAGCTGTTCCAGTTGCTGCTCGGCGAGCGCCGTGGCGGCGCTCGTCGAGTCGGCGCTCTTCATGGCGCGCGTGAGCGAGATGGTCTGGGAGGCGAAGCCGAGCACGCCGACGGCGAACAGGCCGGTCGCGGCCAGTGCCTCCAGCATGCTCGTGCCTCGGTTGCCGCGCCGCCGCATCTCACTCCACCGTCGTCTGGCCGAGCACGTTGACCGATACCGTCCGCGTCCCGGCGCCGGGCACCGTGACGAGCAGCGCGAAGGGAGCGGCGAGCATGCCCCGCGTGTCGAAGACGGGGTTCACCGCGACCGCGCCGAGGATCGTGCCGCGCGGAAGCGTCCGCGTCCCACCCTCGGCGACGAACTGCCCCGGGGTCGTCTCGCCCTCGATCGTGTAGGTCGCCGCCGCCGTGTTGAACGCCACCCGATAGCGCGTGTCGCGGGCGATCGCCCGCATGCGCGTCGCCACCAGGTCGGCGGCCACCTGCTGGCTCGCAGTCCGCAGCGTAAATGGAGCGCCGAGCGCGGGCAGGTTCGGCACCGCGACCGCGAGCACGATCGCCATCAGGCTGGCGGCCACGATGACCTCGAGGAGCGTCATGCCCCTGACGCCGCGTGCGTCCCGGGTCATCGGAACGATACCCACTGCAACCCCGATGCCCGCGTGACGCCGGCGCATCGGCTGCGCGCCAGGCCGTGCGGCAGGACGTCGGCCGACGCGGGCGCTGGATTCCGCGCTCGGCCGCCGCGCATCGCCGCCGCCTTCCGCGTTACATTTTAGTGCCGAGCGTCACGCGGGTGACGGAGCTTCTCTCAGTCGACGAACGCCCCGCCGGGCGACGCACAACCGAGCGCGCAGCACGTGCTCGTGGTGCTAGCGACGCCGCCCGCGGCGGTGCAGTCCGCCGCCGAGCGCTGCACGCGGCACTCGCCCGTCGGCAGGAAGCACGAGACGCGACCGGGGTGTCCGCAGGCCGAGCGCGCGGCACAGCTCACCACCTTCCCGCGACAACCGCGGGCGACGATCCCGCTCGCTGCGAGGTCCTTCACCGCGTGCGCCACACAGCGGACGTATTGGCCGTGGCTCGCCGCGCCTTCGCACGGGCACACCTGGTCGATCGCCGTCTCGACCGCGCAGCGCTGGGCACTGCAGACAGCGGGCCCGTGCTCCCCGGGGCCGTGGCCCCCCGGCCCCTTCGCCGGATGGGCCCACCCCGGGCCGGCGCCGAGCGCGAGCGCCAGCGCACCGGTCAGCAAGAATGGCATGTGCTTCCGCATGGGAACCTCCTTCCCCCGATGCGGATTTGCACCGCCCGTGCCAGGCGAGGCGGCTATGGCGCGAAGCTCAGCGGAGCAGATCGAGGAACGCGCCGCTCGGCGAGGCGCAGAACACGAGCCCGTTGCTCCCGTCGAGAGCCCCATCGACCAGGCTCGCAATCGTGCTCGGCTGCTCGCAGCCCTGGCACCCCTGGAGCGAGCTCACGCACTGCTGGTAGGCGAGCGCCGGCCCCTTCGGGTTGGTCGTCTCGCAGCCGTCCTCGTCGAAGGTCTTGCCGTTCAGGGCCGCCTTGGCCGCGAGCTGGTGGCACTTCACATAGCCCTTCACCAGGAGCGTGACGCACTTCGCAAGCTTCTGCTCACAGCCGAGGATCGCCTTCGTCGTCGGCACGCTGCCGGTGTCGTCGCCGCTCGGATCGATCGGGCTGCCGGCCGGGTCGCAGTAGACGAGATTGTTGTTCGCGTCGAGTATGCCGCGGGCGCTCGACGCGATCGTCGCGGTGTCGACGCAGGGGCAGTCGGCAGTCGAGGACACGTTCACAAACTTCGAGACCGCGGTGTCCTCGCAGCTCTCCTCGTCGAAGCTCGACGTCGTGCCCTTGGCCGCGGCCTTGAACGCATCGGACACCTGCTTCATGTGGCACTTGGCGATGCCGAGCACGAGCTTCGTCGCCACGTTGCCGGCGATCTTCTCCTCGCACGAGCCCGTCTTCTTGTCGGGCGGCACGCACCCACTGTCGTCGCTGCCGAAGGGCGTGCAGGCGGCGTGCGCCGCCCCCAGGCCTACCCCCACGAGCAGGATCGCGGTCAGAATCCTTTGCATGGAAGATCCTCCTTCCGTCTCGTTTGCAGAAGCGCGGGCGGCGTTGTGCCGCCGGCGTCCCCGTTCAACGCCCATCGAGGAACGCAGCGCTCGGCGAGGGGGCGCACGCCGCGCAGCAGGTCGGGCTCGTCCCCACAGTGCCGCCCCTGGCCGTGCAGAGCGCGGCGTCGTGCTTGATGTGGCACGTCTCGCCGAGAATGCAGGTCCCGTTCACGCAGGCGATCGCGGGATTCTCGACGCACGTGTTGGTCGTGGGATCGCAGGTGCCGAGCTCGGGAATCTCGCAGGTGACGAACCCGGCCTTGCCGCAGATCGACTTCGCCGCGCACCGGGTCACCTTTCCCTTGCAGTCGGTCGGCACCACACCGCTGCGCACGAGGCTATTCACCTGGTGCGCAACGCAGCGCACGTACTGTCCGTGATTGCTCGCCGACGTGCACGGGCAGTTCTGATCGATCGCCGCCTGGACCGCACAGCGCGCCGCCTCGCAGTCGCTGCCGCCGCCGGCACGGGCCACCCCGAGGAATCCCATGACTGCAAGCCCCAAGACCGCTCCCTCGAGCATCCGCATGATTGCTTCCTCCTTGCCTGGTGTTGCGGATTCGATCGGCGACACTCACCCTTGGCCTCCCCTAGGCTCGCATGCGCGGCCCTGTCAAGGGGGAAAAACGACCGCAGGAACCTACGCCGCGCCGCGCAGGAGCCGCGGCAAGCAGCGCACGAACTCCCCCTTCGCCAGCACCTCGCGGCAGCCGAGCGCACGGGCGGTCTGCATGGCGTCGAGTGCCTCGTGGCCGACGAAGGCCACGGTCGGTACGGCGGCGGTCTGCGGGTCGCGGGCGAGGGATTCGAGGGCCGTAAAGGCGTCGGGAAGCCGGAGGTCGACGATGACGAGCCGCGCCGCGCGGGCGGCCTCGACGCAGCTCGCGGCGTCGCGCACGCCCTGCACGGGGATGGCGAGCTGCTCGGCGGCCTCGCGGATCCTGGCCGTGAAGACGAGGTCGCGGACGAGGTAGACGACCGGCCCCACCGCTAGGAGCCCTGCCCCGCGAGATCCGCGAAGCACCGCCCCGCAGGCTGGCCCCGCTCGACGGGCAGGCCCACCGCCTCCCACCCGGGCTCGACCAGCCGCCCGGTGTGGTCGTGCGCGCCGCCGAATCCGCCCCGGACGTTCACGAGGTTCCCGAAGCCGGCTGCCTCGAGGAGATCGCAGGCGCGCATCGAGCGCACGCCGCTCTGGCAGCCGACGACGAGCAACGTCGTGCGCCCGACGTGCCGCTCGACCGTGCGCACGAAGTCGGGGTTGAGCCGCGGCCGACCCGTCCCCGGCTCGAGCACGAGCACGGGAATGTTGTACGCCCCGGCCGGATGACCGGCGGCGAACTCCGCCTCGGTCCGCACGTCGAGGTACACCGCCTGCGGATCGGCTCCCAGCGCCCGGTACGCATCGGCCGGCCCCAGCTCCCGCACCGCCATGGCGGACGAACCCTAGCACGCTCTCGCGCGAGCGTCACCGGACGGCGCTTGTCCGTCTCCTCCCCGCCGTGGCAGGGAACCGCCATGCCGCTGCGCCGCCGCCCCGACGGGACGCCCGTGGCGGGGCTCCACCCGCTGCGCCGGATCATGCCCTTCGTCATGCCGACGCGCACCGAGGCGTTCGTGCTCTTCGAGCAGGAGGTGGACATCGCCGGGGCGCGCACCTTCCTCGCCGTGCGCAACGCCGACCGGGCCGCGGGGCGCGAGGTGACCCTCTTCCATCTCGTGCTCTACGCCCTTGGCACCGTGCTCGCGGAGTTCCCGCGCCTCAACCGCTTCATCGCGGGCTCGCGCCTCCACGACCGCCACGGCATCTGGCTCTCCTTCAGCGGCAAACAACGCCTCGAGCGCGATGCTCCCGTGTTCACCGCCAAGGTCCCCTTCCTCCCGGGCGACTCGATCGGCACGCTCGTCGACCGGATCGCCGCCGCAGTCGACGCGGGTCGTGCCGGGCGCGAGAGCACGAGCGATCGCGAGGTGCGCGCGGCGCTGCGGATGCCGGCACCGCTGCTGCGCCTCGGCACCCGGCTCGTGCGCTGGCTCGACAGCCGCAACCTCCTGCCGGCGCGCTTCGTCGCCGCCGATCCCCTCTATGCCTCCGCCTTTCTCGCCAACCTCGGCAGCGTCGGCCTCGATGCGGCGTACCATCACCTCTTCGAGTACGGCACCATCCCCATCTTCGTAACCATGGGCCGGACACGGTACGTGCCGCGTGCCCATCCCGACGGCAGCGTGCGCGCGCTCGAGGTGCTGCCGCTGCGCTACACCTACGACGAGCGGATCGAGGACGGCTTCTACGCCGCGCGCGCCCTCGAGCGACTCGAGGCCATTCTCGAAGCGCCGGATCGGTACGTGCGCTGATTCCCGCCCCTGCGAACGGCCGTGCGACTTCCCGGCGTTTGCGTGTGGCAACGAAGTTGCAGCACCGGCGGGCATGGCGCACTTTTCGGGCGAATCCATCCTCCCCCTGCAGTTCTTCGCTGCGCCGGCCGTCTCGCCGGAGACGCGCCTTCTGCGCGCCGTGCTCGAGGACGGGCTGCACGTGATTCGGCGGCACGCCGCCTCGCCACGGCTCCGCAAGCGGCGGGTGTTCCGGGAGACCGTGGCGTGGCTTCGCTCGGACGACGTGAGCTGGCCGTTTTCCTTCGTCAACACGTGTCACGCGCTCGGGATCGACCCGGACTGGGTGCGCAGCCGCATGCGGCCCTACACCGAGGAGCCGGCCGCCGCGGCTCCGGCACCGAGCTCGTCGGTCGTTCTCGAGCGCGCCGTCGGATGAGCCAAGGAGGGGTTCTCATGGCACGATCGAAGCGTCGGGCCGCGCTTGCCGGCATCGCCGCCGACGTCCGCCGATTGCGGCGCGGGGCCAAGAGCGCGGTTGTCCAGCTCGGCGACCGCGGGGCGCGGCTCCAGGCGTCGGTCGAGAAGCAGCTCACGGCGCTCGGCCGTACGCTGCTCCGCCAGCTCCACGCCGCCCGCGCCGAGGAGGTCGCGGCGCTGCGCCGCCAGCTCGCCGCCGTCGAAGGGCGCATCGCGGCGCTCGAGCGGAAGATCGAGGCGCGGCCGGGCGTGCCGGCGGGCCCGGCCTGAGCGCCGCGCCCCCCGCAATGTACTGCCGGGTGCTCGCCTGCGACTACGACGGCACGACGGCAGTGAACGGGAGACTCGTGCCCGAGGTGGCGGCGGCGTTGCGCGCCGCCCGCGCCCAGGGGCTCGTCACGCTGCTGGTGACCGGCCGCGTGCTCGCCGACTTGCACGCCGCGCAGGTGGACTGGGCGGCCTTCGACGCGATCGTCGCGGAAAACGGCGCGATCGTCTGGCTGCCCGGGCCGGACCGCACCTTCCACCTCGGCACCCCGCCGCCCGCGCATTTTCTGGACGCGCTGCGCGCGCGCGGCATCCCCTTCCACGCCGGTGCGGTCGTCCTCGGCACCGCCGATCGCCACGCGGGCGAGCTGCTCGACGTCGTCCGCCGCCTCGGCATCGACGGGCAGCTCGTCTTCAACCGCGAGGCGCTCATGCTGCTGCCGACCGGCGTCGACAAGGCGGCGGGCGTGCGTCGGGCGATCGAGGAGCTCGGCCGCTCCGAGCGCAATCTCATTGCCTTCGGCGACGCCGAGAACGATCTCCCGCTGCTCGCCCTGGCCGAGGTCGGGGTGGCGGCACGCGGCGCCGTGCCTGCGGTGGCGGCGGCTGCCGACGAACGGCTCTCGCATCCTGGCGGGGCCGGCGTCGCCCACTACATCGAGGCGCTGCTCGCCCGCGGCGCCGTGGCGCCGACGCCGCCCCGCCGGCAGATCGTGCTCGGTCACGACGACCGTGGCTCGGTTACGCTTCCGGGCTCGGGCACGAACGTGATGATCAGCGGCGACGCGCGCGCGGGGAAGTCGTGGCTCGCCGGGCTCGTCGCCGAGCAGCTCCTCGACGCCGGCTACCGCCTCTGCGTGCTCGACCCCGAGGGCGACCATCTCTGCCTCGGGCGGCGGCCGCGCGTTCTGGTGCTCGGCCACGATCTCCCGCTGCCCGCACCCACAACCGTGCCGCCGCTGCTCGTCGAGAAGGGGCTCTCGGTCGTGCTGAGCGTCGCCACGCTGCCGCAGCAGGAGAAGCTCGCGTACGCGCGCCAGCTTCTCGACGCGATCGCGCCCGTGCAGGCGGCCAGCGGCGTTCCGCACTGGGTCGTGGTCGACGAGGCGCACTACTTCTTCCACCAGGGGGCGCCCGCCTGTCGCCACGCAGCCACGCGAACGGGGACCTTCCTCTTCGTGACCTACCGGCCGAGCCTGGTCGCCCCGGAGGTCTACGCGAGCGTGCAGGCCCACCTCGTCATGCGCACGGGGATCGACGAGGAGCGGTACTTCGTCACGGCGCTGCTCCGCAGCCGGCACCCTGCTGGCCTTGCCGAGGACACCGTGCTGCGGGGGATCGGCGGCACGCACGTGGGGCTTCTGCGCTGGGACGGCGAGTCGGCCCGCTGGACGATCTTCGCCCCTGGCGCCCGCCTCACCGCGCAGGCGCACCACGGGCGCAAGTACGCCGATCAGCCGGTTCCGGCGGACAAGGCTTTCCGCTTCCTGCACACCGACGGCACGGGCCCAACGGTCGCCCGCAGCGTCGCCGAGCTCTACGCCGCCGTCCGCCAGGTGCCGGCGGCCTCGCTGCACCACCACCTCGCCTCCGGCGACTTCTCCCGCTGGGCCGCCGACGTCCTCGGCGACCAGGGGCTCGCGCAGGGGCTGCGCAAGCTCGAAGAGACCGCGCGCGCCGGCGGGACCACGCACCGCGAGGAGATCCTCGCGCACCTCGCCGACCGCTACTTCGTCCCGCTCACCTGATCGAGCGCGAAGAACCGCCGCGCGTTCTCGCCCAGGATCTTGGCCTTCACCTCGGGGGCGAGGTCGCGGCGCTCGCGCAGCGGCCGCGTCGCGTGCGGGAACGCCCCGTCCCAGTGCGGGTAGTCGCTCGCGAACAGCACGAAATCGGCCCCAAGGGTCTCCACCGCGAACGGGATCGCCGCCTCCTCCGCCTCGCAGCTCACCCAGAGCTGCCCGCGGGCCACGTACTCGCGGGGCGGCCGGCGGCAGTCGGGGGCGAGGCGGCCCCGCTTCTCGACGTGCTCGCCCAGGCGCTCGATGAAGTACGGCACCCACCCCACCCCCGACTCGAAGAGCCCGACGCGCAGCCGCGGATGGCGCTCGAAGACGCCGCCCAGCACGAGCGCCGTCGTGGCCACCATCATGTCGAAGGGAAAGCTCACGGCGTGGACCTGGAGGTAGTTCTCGAAGCGCTCGGCGCCGAGCGGCGGGAGATGGATGCCGGGCGCGCCGTGCACGCCGAGCGGCATCTCGAGATCCTCGGCCGCGGACCAAAACGGCTCGAGATCGGGATGATCGAGGGTCCGCGTGCGCAGCACGGCCGGGATCATGGTGGCGACGAGACCGAGGCGCTTTGCCTCCTCCATGAGCGCCACCGACGCGGCGACGTCCTCGATCGGCACGAGTGCCACGCCGAAGAGCCGCCGCGGGTCGTGCATGCGGTAGGCCCCGAGCCAGCGGTTGTAGAGGCGGGCGAATTCGGTGGCGAAGGCGACGTCGGCGAACCCGGGCACGCCGAGGCCCGTGCTCGGGAAGAGCACCACGGCGTCGATCCCCTCGCGGTCGGCGTCGGCGAGCACGCCCTCGGGGGTGAACGGGCGCGCCTGCGGGTTGAGCCCCTCGCGCGCGGGGCAGCCGGCGCCCGGACCGGTCGAGCACGGGTAGGGTCGGCCCTCGACGATGAACGCCCCGTCCTCGTCGGGCCGGGAGAGCCGGATGCGGTCGGGGAACCGGGCGAGGAGCTCCGCGATGAGCTCGCGCCCCTCGATCACGTGCGCGTCGCCGTCGATGATCACGGGCGTCCCCTAACGCGCCGCCGCCGGCGCCTGCAAGCCCGTCGCCGCGGGCGCGCACGAGACGAGGCCCGTCTCGGGATCGTAGGCGAGCACGCCGCCGAAGCGGCCCCAGTCGAGCAGCGTGCGCACCGTCTCGCCCGGCGGCTCGGCCGGGAGGTGCATCGCGATCTCCTCGGCCAGAAGCTCCCGCGGCACGCCGCCGCCCGCCCGCGCGGCGAGGTCGAGCACGTAGCGGAACGTCGGCAGCTCGCGAAGCCGGGCGCCGAGGAGTCGTTTGCGCCCGGGCACGTCAGCGGCGAGCAGCGTACGCCCCCCGTCGGTCAGCACCACCCGATCGCGCGGCGTCTCGACGAGCCCGAGCAGCTCCGCCGCAGTGACGACGGCGATCGTATGGCCGAACTCGAGGCCCGCAAGCCGCCCGAGGGCGTAGACGTCCAGCTCGCCGCCGTGTGCGGCGAGCAGCGTGAGCACACCCACGATCTGCGCGATGCGCGCCCGGGGCAGCGGAAGCAGCGCCGCCACCGCGGGCGCCGGCGGCGGCGTCACGTCGGGCAGGTGCGTTGCGCAGATGATGTCGTGCAGGCGACCGAGCAGGTCCTGGAACGCGGCGCTGCCTGGGTCGCGCGGGCGTGGCAGCGGATTCGCCACGACGGCACGGACCGTGCCGGGATTCGCCGCGAGCACGACGATGCGGTCGCCGAGCACGACCGCCTCCTCGAGGAGGTGCGTGATCATGAGGATCGCACGCAGGCCGACGCGGCCCTCGGTCCACAGGCGCGCCACCTCGCCGCGGAGCGTCTCGGCGGTGAGCACGTCGAGCGCCGAGAACGGCTCGTCCATCGCGAGCAGCTCCGGACCGCCCACGAGCGCGCGTGCGATCCCGACTCGCTGCTTCATGCCGCCCGAGAGCTCGCGCGGGTAGGCACGCTCGAAGCCGGTGAGGCCGACCAGGTCGATCACCGCCTGCACGCGCGCCGCCTCGTCCGCGGGGGCCAGCGCGCGCCCGCCGAGCCCGATGCGCACGTTGTCCGCGACCGTGAGCCACGGGTAGAGCGCGAAGCTCTGGAAGACGATCGCCGCGCCCGGATGGAGGCCGCGCAGCGGCTCGCCGTGGGCGAGCACCTCGCCGCTGTCGGCTCCGAGCAGCCCCACGAGCACGCGCAGCAACGTGCTCTTGCCGCACCCCGACGGCCCGAGCAGGCAGACGATCTCGCCCGCCGTGACCGCGAGCGAGACATCGTGCAGCACCTCGCGCACGTGCCCCGCCTCGTCGCGGAAGCGCTTGCTCACGTGCCGGGCCTCGACGAGGGGCGGCGGAGCGCTCATCGGGCGAGCGCGTAGCGCGTCTCGGCGAGGCGGTAGAGCCGTCGCCAGCCGAGGCGGTTCACGCCGACGACCGCGAGCGCCATGGTGAGCACGGCCGCCGCGAGCAGCGGGAAGTCGCCGGCCGCGGTCGCCTCGGTGATGAGCGCGCCCAGGCCCGTGGTGACGAGCGTGCGGCCGCGGAAGTGGACCAGCTCGGCGACGATGCTCGCGTTCCAGGCCCCGCCGGCGGCGGTGACGAGGCCCGTGACGAGGGAGGGAAAGACCGCCGGCAGCTCGAGGGTGCGCCAGCGCCGCCAGCCCGCCAAGCGGAACGCATCGGCGGCCTCGCGGAGGTCGCCGGGGATCGCGCTCGCGCCGGCGATCACGTTGAAGAGCACGTACCACTGCGCCCCGAGCAGCATGAGCGCCACCGCGATGAGCGAGAACGGCAGCCCGAGCGCGAGCAGTGCGCCGGTCACCAGGGGATAGAGCATCGGGGCCGGAAATGACGCGAGCATCTGGATCGCCGGCTCGAGCCGCGGCGCAAGGCGCGGGGAGCGCCCGATCGCGATGCCCATGGGCACCGCCCAGGCAGCGGCGAGCGCGACCGTGGCAGCCGTGCGCAGCGTGGTGGCGCCGAGCGCCGCCGCGATCCGGAGCCAGCCGGTCCGGGGCACTTGGGCGAGCAAGCGCACCAGCGCGACGAGGCCGAAGGCCACGCCTACGCCGAGCGCCGCGACCAGCCCGCGGCCCGCAGCCCTGAGAGCGTGCATTGCCCACCCGGTCACGCGCCGCTCGACGGGCACGGACGCTCGCCACCGCGGCGCCCGGGCCGTCAGGCGCCGGAGCAGGCGCGAGCGGCCGAGCAGGTCGAGGAGCCACGACCGCGGCTCGGGGCCCGGTGCGGTGTCCTCGAGGCGAAAGCGCGTCGACCACGCCACGAGCGGCCGCCACACGAGCTGGTCGGTGGCGAGGATCATCGCCGCCATCGCCGCGAGCCCCGCCGCCTCGGCGCCCGCGTCGCCCCGGTCGATCGCCGCGCTCACGTAGGCGCCCAGGCCCGGCAGCCGGAAGTCACGGTTGCCGAGCGTGAAGGCCTCGCACACCGTGAGGAAGAACCAGCCCCCCGCCATCGACATCATCGAGTTCCACACGAGGCCGATGGTCGCCGCGGGCAGCTCCACGATGCGGAAGTACCGCCAGCGTCCCAGGCGAAAGAGCACGGCCGCCTCGCGCAGCTCGGCCGGAATGCCGCGCAGCGAGGCGTAGAACGAAAACACCATGTTCCATGCCTGCCCCGTGAAGATCATCACGATGCAGGCGAGCTCGAGACCAGCGTTGGAGCGCGGAAAGAGCGCCACCAGCCCGAGCACGAGCCCGGGCAAAAACCCGAGCACGGGAATCGACTGGAGCACGTCGAGCAGCGGGACGAGCACGCGCGCCGCCGCCGCGCTGTGCGCCGCCGCGGTGCCGTAGACGAGGGTGACGGCGAGCGAGAGCCCGTAGGCGGCGAACCCGCGGGCGAGGGAGAGGAGCGCGTAGACCGGCAGCGCACGCGGCGAAAGGTCGATGGCGGCTGCTGGCGTGAGCGGCGCGTGCCAGCGGCGGGCGAACGCGACCAGCCCCGCGACGAGCGCGCCCAGGCCGGCGAGCACGAGGAGGTCGACCCAGGGGGTGGCCGGCGGCCGCGGCAGCGCGGTCGGCCGGGGCGTGCTCACCGGCCTCCGACGCTCTGCCAGATCGACGCGGCCGCCGTTTCGGGAAGCGCGCTCGGCTCGAAGAGGGTATCGGGCAGGTCGGCGCCGTAGCGCACCCCGCTCACGTCGATCACCGTGCTCCCTTGCTGGAGACGGTCCTCCATGCGCATGCGCAGCACGGTGGGGATCCCGTCGATGGCTGTGATCTGCTCGAACCGCTCGACCTTCCAGAGCTCGCCCGCGGGGTCGTAGAACTCGCGCTCGATCGGAAACCCGGAGTCGACACCGACCCAGGTGACGAGCCGCGAGTAGTACCAGCGCGAGCGGGGGATCTCCTCGATCCGGTAGACGCGCACGCCGTCGCGCGTCTCCTCGCCGAGCAGTCGGTGCTGCGCGTGGCGGTCGACGATGCCCAGGTCGTAGTACGTGAAGTCCGAGCCGAGGAAGGCCTCCTGGCCCTCGAGCGGGACGATCTTGCGCACGCGGCGGATGGCCGGGTTCCAGAGCCACTTGACGTCCTCGTGCTTGCCCTCCTCGACGAGAAACGCCGTGCCCCGCACGCTCGCGGGCGCCAGGACGACGGTCACCACGCGCTCGCCGCCCTTCACCTGCTTGCGCGCCTGGCCCGCGACCCACTCGGTGGTGTCACCGCCCTGGCCAGTGATGTGCAGCACGAGCTGGCGCACGCTCGGCTTCGCGGGCTCGAGCACCGCGTGCATGCGCGCGACGATCGCTTCCACCGTAGGTGCCCCGAGGACCCGCATGGGCGCGCCCGCGACGAGCGCGACCGCGAGCAGACGCATCGCGATACCCATTGTCGCCTCCTTTCGAATCGGCCCTAGCTAGCACGGAGACAGCAGAGGCCGAAAGCTGCTTGACAGCGTTTGTCGATCCGCGTAAGCACGCTCCCCGTGACTCGGCTCACCGCAACCGCGTGTCGCTGTCTCCAGGCGCTTCCCGTGCCCGCGGCTGCGTTGTGCCCAGGCTGAGTCCACCAGACGACGCTTCGATTGCCGCAGAGGCCCGGGAGGCTGCCAAAGCCCCCGGGCCTTTTTTTTCACAACGTTCGCAAGGAAGGGAGAATGCCATGATCACCACATCGCGGATTTCGACCCGCTCACGCCCGCCGAGGGGCTGGCTTTGTCGCGGCTAGGCGATGGGCGCTCAACACGCGCGCGCTGCTCGGCGGCATCGCGCTCCTCTTGGCTCTGGCGGCTCCGGCCCGGGCGGTCGAGCTGCTCAACGTCTCTTACGACCCCACGCGGGAGCTGTGGCGCGCCATCAACGCCGCGTTCACGACGGCCTACGCGCGCCAAACCGGCGAGCAGGTCACGATCAACATGTCGCACGGCGGGTCGTCGAGTCAGGCGCGCGCGGTCATCGACGGTCTGGCCGCCGACGTCGTCACCCTCGCGCTCTGGCCCGACGTCGACGCCATCCGCCGGGCTGGGCTGATCGAGCCGGGCTGGGAGCAGCGGTTCCCGAATCACGCGGTCCCCTACACGTCCACCGCGGTCTTCGTGGTGCGCAAGGGGAATCCGAAAGGGATCCACGACTGGCCGGATCTCGTGCGGCCGGGCGTGGAGGTCGTCACACCCAACCCCAAGACGTCGGGAAACGGGAAGGTGACGTTTCTTGCGGCATGGGGCTCGGTCGTCACCCGCGGCGGCTCCCCCGAGGCCGCAACCGCGTACGTCAAGCAGCTCTACGCGCACGTGCCGGTCCTCGACCTCGGGGCCCGCGCCTCCTCGGTGACGTTCGTCCAGAAGCAGATCGGCGACGTCCACGTCACCTGGGAGAACGAGGCGTACCTCGAGCTCGACGAGGCACACGGCGCAGTCGACATCGTCTACCCGCCGACGAGCTTCCTCGCCGAGCCTCCGGTCGCCGTCGTCGACGCCAACGACAAGCGCAGGGGCACCGGGGCGGTGGCCAAAGCTTACCTCGACTTCGTCTTCAGCGATGCCGGCCAGCGCATCATCGCCGAGCATCGCTACCGGCCGATCAAGCCCGTGCCCGACGGGCCAGCGTTCCCCGCCCTCGCGCGCTTCCCGATCACCGCCATCGCCAGGGACTGGGACGACGCCGTGGCCCGATTCTTCGCCGACGGCGCCCTCTTCGACCGCATCTACGGCGCCCCCGGGGAGCACGCGCCGTGATCGACACCAACCGCCGCGTGCTGCCGGGCTTCTCGCTGAGCCTCGGCTACACGCTCCTCTATGTGGGCGTGCTCGTGCTGGTTCCCGTCGCGGCGGGCGCGCTGCGCGCGAGCGCGCTCACCGCGGCCGAGCTCTGGGCTGCGGTCTCCACCCCGCGGGCGATCGCCGCCTATGGGCTTACGCTGGGCGCATCGCTGGTCGCCGCGCTGATCGACGCCGCACTCGGCACGCTCCTCGCCTGGGTCCTTGTTCGGTACCGATCCCCCCTCACCCGCCTGCTCGATGCGCTGGTCGACATCCCCTTCGCGCTCCCGACCGCCGTCGCCGGGCTGGTCTACGCCGACCTCTACGCCGACAAGGGCTGGTTCGGACGGTACCTCGCTCCGCTCGGCATCCGCGGCGCATACTCGCGTCTCGGCATCGTGCTCGTGCTGATCTTCGTCGGCTTCCCCTTCGTCGTCCGCACGCTCCAGCCAGTGCTCGAAGACTTCGATCCGGCCCTCGAGGAGGCCGCTGCCTGCCTCGGCGCGAGCCGCCGACAGACGCTCGCGCTCGTGCTCGCCCCGGCGCTGCTGCCCGCGATCGTCTCGGGCTTCGCGCTCGCGTTCGCCCGGGCGCTCGGCGAATACGGCTCGGTCGTCTTCATCGCGGGCAACATGCCGTTTCGGACGGAGATCGCGCCCGTCCTGATCGTCGCCCGCCTCGAGGAGTTCAAGTACGGCGAGGCCACGGCGATCGCGATGGTCCTCGTCGGCATGTCCCTGGCCGCGCTCGTGCTGATCGGGCTGCTCGAGCGCTGGAGTGCCCGCCGCCATGGCTGAGCGCCGCGCGCACGACGATCCACCCTGGGTCCGCTCGCTGCTGATTGCCGCGGCCACGGCCGTGATCGCGGTGCTCATCGTCGTGCCCCTGATCGACGTCTTCGTCGGCGCATTCGCCGGCGGGTTCGCCGCTTACTGGTCGCGGCTCACGGGGAGCCCGGAGACACTCGCAGCGATCCGCCTGACCGCCGTGGTGGCCCCGCTGGCGGTGGGGCTCAACCTGGTCTTCGGGATCGCCGCGGCCTGGGCCATCGCTCGCTTTCGCTTTCCCGGCCGCACGCTGCTCGGCGCGATCATCGATCTCCCGTTCGCGGTCTCGCCCGTCGTGGTGGGGCTGTTCCTGATGCTGCTCTTCGGCCGCCAGGGGCTCTTCGGCCCGTGGCTCGAAGCCCACGGCGTGCGGATCGTGTTTGCGACCCCGGGCATCGTGCTCGCCACGGCGTTCGTGACCTTTCCGGTGATCGCCCGCGAGCTGATCCCCCTCCTCGAGGCGATCGGCCCGGAAGAGGAGATCGCCGCGGTGAGCCTCGGAGCCCGCGGCTGGCAGGTCCTCGCGCATGTCACCCTTCCGAACGTGCGCTGGGGGCTCCTCTTCGGGGTGATCCTCTGCACCGCGCGGGCGATGGGGGAATTCGGGGCCGTGTACGTCGTCTCGGGTCGCATCGCGGGCAAGACGGACACGATTCCGCTGCGGATCGAGAAGCTGTTCCAGGACTACGACCTGCCCGGGGCGTTCGCCCTGGCCACCCTGCTCGCCGGCCTCGCGCTGCTCACGCTGCTCGCGCAGGCGGTGCTGCGGTGGAAGGTCGGCACGGAGGGACGATGAGCATCAGCGCCATCAACATCAGCAAATGGTTCGGGCGGTTCCTCGCACTCGACAACGTCACGCTCGAGGTGCCCGACGGCACGCTGCTCGCGCTGCTCGGGCCATCGGGCTCGGGCAAGACCACCCTGCTGCGCATCCTCGCCGGTCTGGAGACTCCGGACATCGGCACGGTGCGCTACCGGGACGAAGACGTGACGGCGGCCCCGGTGCGGGAGCGCAACGTGGGCTTCGTCTTCCAGCACTACGCGCTCTTCCGCCACATGACGGTCTTCGAGAACGTCGCCTTCGGGCTGCGCGTGCGCCGCTGGCCGCGCGCGCGGATCGCGGCGCGGGTGCAGGAGCTGCTCGCGCTCGTCCAGCTCGAAGGGCTCGAGCGTGCGCTCCCCGCGCAGCTCTCGGGGGGCCAGCGCCAGCGCGTCGCGCTCGCGCGCGCCCTGGCCCCCGAGCCCCGCGTGCTCCTCCTCGACGAGCCGTTTGGCGCCCTCGACGCGCGGGTCCGCCAGGAGCTGCGCCAGTGGCTGCGCCGGCTGCACGACGAGGTCCACGTGACCAGCGTGTTCGTGACGCACGACCAGGAGGACGCCTTCGAGGTGGCCGATCAGGTCGCCGTGATGCGAGAGGGGCGCATCGAGCAGGTCGGCCCCCCCGCCGCGATCTTCGAGCGGCCGGCGAACCCGTTCGTGATGGACTTTCTCGGCAACGTCAACGTGTTCCACGGACGGGTCGAACGGGGGCTCGCGCACGTGGGCGGGCTCGAGGTCGCCTATCCGCAGTACCCCCACGAGCAGGCGAGGCCGGCGACGGCGTTCGTGCGCACGCACGAGCTCGAGATCCTGCGGACCCAGCCCGTGCGGCGCGCGCACCTCCGCGCACGGGTGGCCCACGTGAGCCCGGCGCGGTCGATCGTCAAGGTGCGCGTCCACGCCGAGGAGTTTGGCCTCTGGCTCACCGTCGACGTCCCCTGGGAGCGCTACGCGGAGCTGCGCCTCCAGGCGGGCGACTTGGTCTATGTGTCCCCGCGCCGCCTGCGCGTCTTCGTCGGCGGGGTGGACTATGCAATCTAGAAAGGAGTGACCATGCTTCTCCGTCGCGCCCGAACACCCCCCCTGCTCTTGCTGCTGGCCCTGGCCGCGCCCACCCGCGCCGAGACGCCGATGGCTGAGCGCCTGCGGCAGCTCGAGGACGCCGTGCGCGCGCAGCAGCAGGAAATCGAGCGGCTGCGCGCCGAGCTCGAGCGGCAGCGGGCAGCACGACCGCAGGCCGAGGCCGCGCCGCAGCCGCCCGAGGCCGCCTCGGCCGCCGCCCCGGCGAAGCCCCCGTTCGTTCCCCCCGACTGGCTGAGCAAGATCGCCTTCTTCGGGGACCTCCGCTACCGGCACGAGGGCTTCTACCACCAGCCGCATCGGGCGGAGCAGGACGTCACCGCACGCAACCGCGAGCGCATCCGCGGCCGGCTCGGGCTCCGCTTTACCTACAGCGACGAGCTCGCGGCGACGTTCCGTGCCGCCACCGGCGATCCCAACGATCCCATCTCGACCAACGAGAACCTGACCGGCATCTTCACCCGCAAGCACGTCAACCTCGACTGGGCGTACTTGACCTTCTCCCCGGGCAAGAGCTTTGCGCTCCGTCCCGGCGCGATCGCGATCACCGCCGGCAAGTTCCCAAACCCCATCTTCCGCACCGACGAGATGGTCTTCGACGAGGACCTCGCGCTCGAGGGACTGGCCGAGACCGTTCAGTTGCTCGACCGCCCGCACGGCCCGCTCGACCAGGTGCGGCTGCACGTGCTCGAGTGGACCTTCGCCGAGATCGCGAACAAGGAGGACGGATGGCTCTTCGGCGGCCAGGTGAACCCCGCCCTCCACGTCGGGCCCGTCGCGCTCGAGGCGGGGCTCGGCCAGTACTGGTGGCTCAATCCCGACCTGATCGCCCAGGCGCTCAGTCGGAACACCACGGCGTTTACCGCCTCGGGAGCCCCGGTCGCCAACTCGGCATTCAACTCCTCGCTCACGAACACGAACCGGCTGGTCGTGGCGAACATCCAGCCGCCGCCGACGACCCCGGGGAAGACCCCGGCCGCGTTCACCGCCATTACCGGGTACAAGAGCGGCTTCAACCAGACGAACCTCACGCTCGCGGCGACGGTCCCCGACGTCGTGCGCGCGCGGCCGCTCAGGCTGTGGGGCGACTACGTCTACAACTGGAACGCGGCGGGGCCGCCGAGCGGCTGGACCGCGGGGCTGCGCCTCGGGGACACGCGCAGCCGCGGCGACTGGGCATTCACCGGGTTCTACGAGCACCTCGGGCAGGAAGCCGCGATCTCGTCGTTTGCCTGGAGCGAGTTCGGCACGGCGGGGACCAACGTGGAGGGTCCCGGGGTCGGCATCGACTACCAGCTCCTCGGCCCGTTCACGCTGAGCGCGCGCGGCTTCTTCACGAACTTCATCGAGCGGCCGAAGGGCGTCACCAACCCGACACTCACGCGCTTCCAGCTCGACGCCCTGGTGCGGTTCTAACCTGCGCTCCTAGCCAAGGAGGAGAGGATCGATGCGAGCCCCGAGCACCATGACCGCGGCGTTGGTTGCCAGCGCAGTTTTGTCCGCCGCCGCCGCACGCGCGACAACCACGACCACCTCGACCACGACATCCACCACCACGACCACGACGCTGCTGCCGCATCCCCTGAGTCGTGCCTCGCGGCCGCTCCTCAGACGGTGCGCACCTGCGACGCGGCCTGCGCGACGGCTGATCGGAACGACGTAGAGGCATGCCGGCTGATCGCCGCGGGCGAGGCGTTGTGGGCCCCTGGGGACGCCTCGTGCCTCACGACGGCGGAGGCCAACCTCGCACTCTGCCGGTTCACGTGCAGCGAGACGGCGCGGAGCTGCCACATCGCCATGACATTCTGCATCGCGAACTGCCAGAACCTCTAGCCATGTCGACTCTCGACGATTGGCCCGGGCCCCGCTGGGCTGCGATCGCCGCGTCTCACGGGCGCGCTGGCCGCCGGGGGCTGACCTCAGCGCTCCGGGCGGCGGCCGCCGTGGTCGTGGCCCCCGCGCGGCTGAGCCGGATGCGGCAGGGCCCGGAACTGCGGGCCGCGCGGCGGAAGGGGCCGGGCAACCGGCGGCCCGAAGCCTGGCCGCAACCGGTTCGCCGGCTCGCCCGGGAGCGCGCGCGGCCTCTGCGGCACGGGCCGCGCCGCCCCCTCGCCCGCCGGATGGCGTGGCGGCATCTCGACGGCCCGCGCGCGCGGCGCCGGGGCAGGCCGCGACGGTGCCTCGGCGAACGGCCGCCCCGCCACCCGCCCGGCCGGCTCGCCCTGGTGCGGTCGCGCCCGCCCGCCGCCGGCGAAGCGCGGCGGTGGCGGCGGCCGCGGCCGCTCCGGGGCGCGGTGGTCGGGACCGAGCGGCGGACGGCGCGCGATCGCGCCGGCCTTCAGCCGCGGCGGCGCGGCGACGAGCCGGGGCGCGGGGGCGCCGGCGCCCGGGGCCTTGCCGCCCGCGTGCGCCAGCGACGTGGGGATCTTCGGCGTGCGCGTCGCGACCACCGGGCGCGCGCGGACCGCCTCCGGGGGCCGCCGGGCATGTCCCTTCGCGGGCACGAAGCTCGCCGGCGTCGGGCGCACGTCGATCCGCCCGCCGAGCGGCCGCGCCCGCTCGGCCTCGGCCTTCGCAAGGACCACGTGGTGGGCGGTGCCGCGCCCGAACTGGTCGCGCGGCACCGCGACGATCGCGTGGTGAATGCTCGCGTTGCGGTAGATCGTGATGTTGTTCACGTTGACGATGGTATTGCGCTCGATCACCACGTTGTTCACGACGTGCGGCCCGCCCCAGCCGCCCCACCACGGCACGCCGATGAAGCCCGGGTGCCCCCACCACGGGATGAGTGGCTCGCCCCACCCGAGCGCGCACCAGCCGAGCGCCGGTCCCACGCTCACGCCGATCGAGAGGCCGGGCACGCCGAACCAAGCCACCAGCGCCGGCGCGTAGACCGGCGCCACGACGACGGGACCGGGCGCCCAGGCCCAGAAGCCGCCGACGAAGACCCAGCGGCCGTAGTGATACGGCGCCCAGCCCCACGGCGCCTCGTCGACCCACGTCCAGCCGTAGAACGGATCCCAGATCCACCGTCCCGTGCTGTACGGCACCCAGCCGGCCGGCACGCCGTCGGGTACCCACACCGAGCCGTAGTCGGGCACCGTGCGCCAGCTCCCGTGATGGTCGAGGTCGTCCGCACCGTAGACACCCTGCGGCACGTAACGCGCGCTCACCGGGTCGAGCAGGTGATCGGTGCGCTCGTAGTTCCAGCGGTCCCAGGCATCGAGATCGGGCGCCACGTAGGTCGCCAGCTGGGGATTGTCGACACCGGTCAGCACGATCTCTTCGCTCGGCTGCACGTCGACGGGCTCGCCTCCCGCCGGCGTGACGGTGGCCGCGCCCCCGCGGCGCGTGATGAACGCCGTCGAGTCTTTGCCGACGTCCACCCGGTAATAGCCCGCCCGGTCGATGCTGAAGGCGGCCTGCGGCGTGTCCACCTCGACGGTCTGTCCGCGGGCGAGCCGACGCAGGTCGAGGGCGACCTTGCCGGAGGTGATCTTGAACTGCTGGAAGTCGGGCTCGTTGTCCTCGAGGCCGAGCTCGGTGTCGCCCGCGGCACGCACGAAGGCGCGCGGGCCGACCTGCACCTCGACGTTGGCGCCGGGGGCGGTGTAGAGCTCGTCGCCGGGGGCGAGGGGCGTGTTCACTCGGGCCGGCGACCAGTCCTCGGCGCCGGGTCGCCAAAAGGACACCTCGCCCTGGGTGTACGCAAGCCGCGGCGGCGTCGTCCCGGGCGGCGGGCCTTCGGGGGCGGGGGCCGTCGCCCCGCCCGCCTCGGGCGGCGGGGCGGGTGCAGCCGGTTGCTCGGAGGCCGCGGGCGGCGGCGGCGCGGGCTCGTTCTGTGCGCCGGCGGTCACCGGAAGCACGACCGCCAGCAGCAGCGCCGCCCACACTCGTCCCGAGGCTCGCATGGGAGCCTGCAACACCGCACGCGGCGTCGGGTTGCGCGCGCCGTGCATCAGGGCAGCTTCTCATGAACGTCAGTCGATCTCTCCTTGCGGGTTCTTGCCTCGTCCGACACCGGCCGCCAGAATTGCGCCTCCGCACGGATGCCGCAGATCTTCCACCGCAGCACGAACACGCTGTCGCGGCTCAGCATCTTCGGCGCGCTCTTCGTGCTCGCGGGAGTGCTTTGGGGTATGGCCGAGATCAGTCGCTCCGCCTACATGACCGGCCAGGGGGTCGCCCGCGTGCAGCCGGTGCAGTTCAGCCACAAGCACCACGCGGGCCAGCTCGGCATCGACTGTCGCTACTGTCACACGCAGGTCGAGACCGCAGCGTACGCGGGCATTCCCCCGACGCAGACGTGCATGAACTGTCACGCCCAGATCTGGGCCGACAGCGCCTTCTTGGACCCCGTGCGCACGAGCTACCGCACGGATCGCGCGCTCATCTGGCAGAAGGTGAACGTGCTGCCCGACTATGTCTACTTCGACCACAGCATCCACGTGCAGAAGGGCGTCGGCTGCGTCACCTGCCACGGGCGCGTCGACGAGATGAACCAGGTCTACCGCGCGGCCTCGCTCCAGATGGAGTGGTGTCTCGACTGCCATCGCCATCCCGAGCGCTACCTGCGGCCTCGCGAGCGCGTCTTCGACCTCGCCTGGACGCCGGCCGGCGACGCCGAAGAGCTCGGCCGCCGCCTCGTCGAGGCGTATCGGGCGCGTCCCCGCACGGACTGCTCGGCGTGCCACCGATGACGAGCGCCGAGGCTCCGCTCGACCTCGCCGCCGTCCGCGCCCGGCTCGCCGGGCGCCGCGGGCCCGAGCTGTGGCGCAGCCTGGAAGAGCTCGCCGAGACGCCGGGCTTCGTCGCGCTGGTGCGCCAGGAGCTCCCGCAGCAGGCGGCGCTCCTCGAGCGCGGCGTCGACCGGCGGCAGTTCCTCAAGCTCATGGGCGCCGCGCTGGGGCTCGCGGGACTCGCCGCCTGTGCCAGCCCGCCAGAAGACAAGATCGTTCCATACGTCAAGCAGCCCGAGGAGCTGGTCCTGGGCGAGCCCCTCGTCTACGCCACCGCCGTGCCGCTCGGCGGCTACGCCGTCGGCGTGCTCGCCGAGAGCTTCGAGGGCCGGCCGACGAAGCTCGAGGGCAACCCGCTGCACCCCGCGAGCCTGGGTGGCATCGATCCGCCGACGCAGGCCGCGCTGCTCGAGCTCTACGACCCCGAGCGCTCGCAGACCATCACCCGCGCCGGCCAGATCCAGACCTGGCAGGGCTTTCTCGCCGCGATCCGCGCGGCGCTCGACGGGCAGCGTGCGCGCGGCGGCGCGGGGCTGCGCGTGCTCACCGAGACGGTCACCTCGCCCACGCTCGCCGAGCAACTGCAGGCGCTCTTCGCCGCGTTCCCCGAGGCCGGGTGGCACCAGTGGGACCCGGTCGGCCGCGACCCGGCCCGGGCGGGGGCCCTGCGGGCCTTCGGGGCCGCGGTCGAGACGCGCTACGACCTCGGTCGCGCCGACGTCGTGCTCAGCCTCGACGCCGACCTCTTCGCCGTGGGGCCGAGCCGGCTGCGCTACGCGCGGGAAGTTGCCGCTCGCCGCCGGCCGGACGCGCCCATGAACCGGCTCTATGTCGTCGAGAGCATGCCCACGACGACGGGCGCCCTCGCCGACCACCGCCTGCCGCTCGCCGCCGCGCACGTCGAGGCGTTCGCCCGCGCGCTCGCGGCCGAGCTCGGGCTCGCGGTCGCCCCGGTGCCGCCTGGGTCGGCCGTGGCTGCGCACCGCCGCTGGCTCGGCGCGCTCGCCGCCGACCTCCGGGCGCACCGCGGCGCGTGCGCGGTGGTGCCGGGCGAGCACCAGCCGCCGGCCGTCCATGCGCTCGCGCACGCCATCAACGACGCGCTGGGCAACGTCGGGCGCACCGTGATCCACACCGACCCCGTCGAGGCCCAGCCTACGGAGCAGCTCGACTCGCTGCGGGCGCTCGTCGCGGCGATGCGGGCGGGAGCGGTCGAGGTCCTGCTGATCCTCGGCGGCAATCCCGTCTACACGGCGCCCGCCGACCTCGATTTCGCTGGCGCGCTCGCCCAGGTGCCGCTGCGCGTGCATCTGAGCCTCTACCAGGACGAGACCTCGGCGCTGTGCCACTGGCACGTCAACGCCGCCCATCCCCTCGAGACGTGGAGCGACGCCCGCGCGCACGACGGCACGGCGACGATCCTCCAGCCGCTGATCGCGCCGCTCTACGGCGGGCGCTCCGCCCACGAGGTGCTCGCGGCACTCACGGGGCCCGAGCGCACGGGCCACGATCTCGTGCGCGAGCACTGGCAGCGCGTGGCGGGCGGAGCGGACTTCGAGGCATTCTGGCGCCGCGCGCTCCACGACGGCGTGGTGCCGGGCACCGCCCTCCCGTCGCGGTCGGTTGCGCTGCGGGCGGACTGGGACGTGCCGACGCCCGCCGCCGAGGCCACGGGACTCGAGCTCGTCTTCCGGCCCGATCCCTACCTCGTCGACGGCCGCTTCGCGAACAACGGATGGCTCCAGGAGCTGCCGCGGCCGATCACCAAGCTCACCTGGGACAACGCGGCGCTGCTCGCGCCGGCCACGGCCGAGCGGCTCGGGGTCGGGAACGGGGACGTGGTCGAGCTCGCCGTGGGGTCGCGCCGCACGCACGCGCCGGTGTGGATCGTCCCCGGGCACCCCCCCGAGTCGGTGACGGTGCACCTGGGCTACGGGCGGCAGCGCAGCGGGGCGCTCGGGACGGGCGTCGGCTTCGACGCCTACGCGCTCAGGACGGCTGCGGCCCTGTACATCGCCCGCGGCGCGGCGCTCCGCCCGACGGGCCGGCGGCATGCCTTCGCCTGCACCCAGGCGCACCACGCCATGGAGGGGCGCGCGCTCGTGCGCGTCGCCACGCTCGCCGAGTGGCGTGCCCACCCCGACTTCGCGCGCGCCCTCGGGGAGGAGCCGGGGCGCGAGGTGACCCTCTATCCCCCGCAGCCCGCCGACGGCTACGCCTGGGGCATGGCCATCGACTTGGGCGCGTGCATCGGCTGCAACGCCTGCGTGCTCGCCTGTCAGGCCGAGAACAACATCGCGGTCGTGGGCAAGGCCGAGGTCGCGCGCGGGCACGAGATGCACTGGCTGCGCGTCGACCGCTACTTCGCCGGCAGCCTCGACGCGCCGGCAATCCTCCATCAGCCCGTGCCGTGCATGCACTGCGAGAACGCGCCCTGCGAGGTGGTCTGTCCGGTGAACGCCACCAACCACGACGCCGAGGGCCTCAACGTGATGGTCTACAACCGCTGCGTCGGCACCCGCTACTGCTCGAACAACTGCCCCTACAAGGTGCGCCGCTTCAATTTCTTCCTGTACTCCGACTGGACCACCGAGACGCTCAAGATGGCACGCAACCCCGAGGTCACGGTGCGCAGCCGCGGGGTCATGGAGAAGTGCACGTACTGCGTGCAGCGCATCTCGCGCGCACGCATCCGCGCCGCGGAAGCGGGCCGCCGGATCGCCGACGGCGAGCTCGTGACGGCCTGCCAGCAGGCGTGTCCCACCGAGGCGATCGTCTTCGGGGACATCCACGATCCGGAAAGCCGCGTCGTGCGCTGGAAGGCCGATCCGCGCAACTACGCGCTGCTGGGCGAGCTCAACACGCGCCCGCGAACGACCTACCTCGCCGCCGTGCGCAACCCCAATCCGGTGCTCGCCGCGGAGACGCCGTCGTGACCCCGGAGCGTCAGGCCCCGGCCCCGGGGCCGCTCATTCGCCCGGGGCACACGTTCGCCACGGTCACCGATCGGATCGCGGCGGTGGTGCTCACGGGCCCCACGCCGCGCGCGTGGTGGATCGGCTTCGGGGTAGCCTTTGCCCTCCTCCTCGTGCTGCTCGACGCGGTCGCCTACCTCCTGCTGCGGGGCATCGGCATCTGGGGCGTCAACATCCCCGTCGGCTGGGGGTTCGCGATCATCAACTTCGTGTGGTGGATCGGCATCGGGCATGCCGGCACGCTCATCTCGGCGATCCTCCTCCTGCTGCGCCAGGCGTGGCGACAGTCGATCAACCGCTTCGCCGAGGCAATGACGCTCTTCGCGGTCGCCTGCGCGGGCCTCTATCCGATCCTCCACCTCGGGCGCCCCTGGCTCTTCTACTGGCTCTTTCCCTACCCCAACACGATGGGGCTCTGGCCGAACTTCCGCAGCCCCCTCATCTGGGACGTCTTCGCGGTCTCGACCTACGCCACGGTGTCCGTCCTCTTCTGGTTCGTCGGCTTGATCCCCGATCTCGCCACGCTGCGCGACCGCTCGCCGAGCCGGATCGGCCGCGCCGTCTACGGCATCCTCGCGATGGGCTGGCGCGGCTCGGTGCGGCACTGGGAGCGGTACGAGACGGCGTCGCTGCTGCTCGCCGGGCTCGCCACCCCGCTCGTCGTCTCGGTGCACACGGTCGTCAGCCTCGACTTCGCGGTCTCGATCGTGCCCGGCTGGCACGCGACCATCTTTCCGCCCTACTTCGTCGCCGGCGCCATCTACGGCGGCTTCGCCATGGTGCTCACGCTCGCGATCCCACTGCGGCGCATCTACGGGCTCGAGGACTTCGTGACCATGCGCCACCTCGACTACATGGGCCGCATCCTGCTCGCGACGGGCCTCATCGTCGCCTACGGGTACATGATGGAGGCGTTCGTCGCCTGGTACGGCGGCAGCCCCTACGAGGCGCACCTGATGCAGGATCGCTTCACCGGACCGTACGCGCCGCTCTACTGGGCGCTGCTCGTCTGCAACGTCGTCGTTCCCCAGGCGCTCTGGTTCGCGCGCACGCGCGCGAGCGTGCCCGCGCTGTTCGCGATCGCCATGTCGATCAACGTCGGCATGTGGCTCGAGCGCTTCATCATCGTCGTGACGAGCCTGCACGAGGACTTCCTGCCCTCGGCGTGGGGGATGTACTACCCGACGATCTGGGACTGGGCGACGTTCGCCGGGACGATCGGGCTCTTCACGACGCTCTTCCTCCTCTTCATCCGCTTCCTCCCCATGATCTCGATCTTCGAGCTGCGCACGCTGCTGCCCGAGGCCGAGGTGAAGGAGGAGCTCGCGTGAGGCGGCGGCCGCCGATTTACGGGCTCCTCGCGGAGTTCGACGACGTGAACGACCTCGTGCGGGCGGCGCGCACGGCGCGCGCGGCGGGGTTCCGCCATCTCGACGCCTACACGCCGTTCCCGGTCGAGGAGCTGGCGCATGCCCTCGGGGTGCGACCGAGCCGGCTCCCGCTGGTCGTGCTCCTCGGCGGCCTCGCCGGCGGGCTCGCCGGCTACCTCCTCCAGTGGTGGACGGCGGTCGTGGCCTATCCGATCAACGTCGGCGGGCGGCCGCTCCACAGTTGGCCGGCGTTCATCGTGCCGACGTTCGAGACGACGGTGCTCGGCGCGGCGATTGCGGCGGTGCTGGGCATGCTCGCGCTGAACGGGCTCCCGATGCCCTACCATCCCGTCTTCAACGTGCCCCGCTTCGCGCTCTCCTCCCGCGACCGCTTCTTCCTCTGCATCGAGGCCACCGATCCGCTCTTCGATCGCGAGGGGACCCGGCGATTCCTCGAGCGGCTCGTGCCGCGTCAGGTCTCGGAGGTGGAGCACTGATGGCGAGGCCGCGTGCGCTCCTGCTCGCCACCGCCGTCCTCCTCGGCGCTTGCCGCCGCGACATGCAGGAGCAGCCCAAGTACAAGCCGCTGCGCGCGAGCGCCTTCTTCGACGACGGGCGCGCCTCGCGGCCGCTCGTGCCCGATACGGTCGCCCGCGGTCACCTCGAGACGTCGACCGTCGAGCGCACGGGCAAGGCGGGGGCAGACTGGGTGCGCGAGGCGCCCGTGCCACGGACTCAGGCCGTGCTCGCGCGCGGGCGCGAGCGCTACGACATTTACTGCGCGCCCTGCCACGACCGCGTCGGCACGGGCGGCGGCATGATCGTGCTCCGCGGCTTTCGGCGGCCGCCGTCGTTCCACAGCGAGCGGTTGCGCAGCGCGCCCGACGGCTACCTCTTCGACGTGATCACGCACGGCTTCGGGGTGATGCCGAGCTACGCCGCGCAGGTCCCGGTGGCCGACCGCTGGGCGATCGTCCGCTACCTCCGTGCGCTCCAGCGCTCCCAGTGGGCGACGCTCGCCGACGTGCCGCCGGCCGAGCGCGCGCGGCTCGAGGGGGCGCCGCAATGAGGGGCGGCCTCGAGCGCCTGCGGGGTCGAGCGATCCGCGCTGCCGTGGTCGGCGTCGCCGCCTGCGCCCTCGGCGCCCTCCTCGACCCGGGGCAGCTCCTGCGCTCCTACCTCGTCGCCTACGTGTTCTGGACCGGCTGCGCGCTCGGCTGTCTCGCGGTCCTCATGATCAACTACGTGACCGGTGGCGCCTGGGGGGCGGCGATCCGCCGTCTTCTCGAGGCCGGGGCCGGCACGCTTCCGCTCCTCGCGCTCGGCTTCGTGCCGCTCGCGGCCGGGGTGGGGCACCTCTACGCGTGGGCGCGGCCGGGCGCCGTGGCCGACGATCCGCAGATCGCGCACGTTCATCTCTTCCTGAACGTGCCCTTCTTCCTCGCCCGCGCGGTCCTCTACTTCGCGGCCTGGATCGCGGTGGCACGCGCGCTCCGGCGCTGGTCGCTCGGCCGCGACGCCGGACCCGACCCGGCGCTCGAGCGGCGCCTCGAGCTGCTCAGCCGCGGCGGCCTCGTGCTCCTCGGGCTCACCATGACCTTCGCCGCGATCGACTGGATGATGTCGCTCGAGCCGCACTGGGCCTCGACGATCTACGGCGTGATCTTCATGGGGGGCAGCGTGCTCACCGCCTTCGCGCTCGTGCTCACGGTGGCGGCAGCGCTCGGCGACGACCCCGATCTCGCGCGCGTGCTCACCCCCCACACCGTCCACGACCTCGGCAACCTGCTGCTCGCCTTCTTGATGCTCTGGGCGTACTTCTCCTACTCGCAGTTCCTCATCGTCTGGGCCGGCAACCTCCCCGAGGAGATCCCCTGGTATCTCGCGCGCACGCGCGGCGGCTGGGGCTGGCTCGCGCTCGTGATCGTGCTCTTCCACTTCGCGCTCCCCTTCCCCGTCCTGCTCGCCCGCACCGTCAAGCGACGGGCGCGCACGCTCGCGGCCGTGGCCGGGGTGCTCGTCGCCGTGCGCGCCCTCGACGTCTTCTGGCAGATCGCGCCGGCCTTCCACCCCGGTGAGCTCGCCGTGCACTGGCTCGATCCCGCGGCGCTCCTCGCGGTGGGGGGGCTCTGGGTGGCGGCCTTCGCCCGGGGGCTCGCCGCAGCGCCGCTCGTCCCCCGGCACGACCCGGCGCTCGAGGGCATCGCATGAATCTCCACGAGGGCGCGCACGAGCGCCGCGACGTCGACTTCCGCGTGGTGGCCGCAGCCGGGCTCGCCGTGCTCGTCGCCTTTCTCGCGGCGGTGGCAGCGATGTGGCCGCTCGTCGGGCACTACGCCCGGCGCGAGGCCGAGCGCTCCGCGCCGGCAAGCCCGCTCGCCGCGGCCGAGCCCCAGAGGCCGCCCGAGCCGCGACTCCAGGCCGACCCCGCCGCCGATCTCGCCGCCCTGCGCGCCTCGGAGGACGCACGCCTCCACGGCTACGCCTGGGTCGACCGCGGCGCAGGCCGCGTGCGCATTCCGATCGAGCGCGCGATGGCGCTCCTCGCCGAGGACGGCACGCCATGAAGGCGCTGCTCGCCGCCGCGCTGCTCGCCGCCCGGCTCCTGGCCCCGCCTTCGGCCTGCGGGGGCGAGGCCCGTCCGCCCGCGCTCGCCGACGTCGGGTACGACCAGCGCATCGGCGAGCCGCTCCCGCTCGACGTGACCTTCCAGGACGAGACCGGGCGCCCGGTGGCGCTGCGGGAGTACTTCGGCCGCGGCCCCGTGATCCTCGTCCCCGCCTACTACCGCTGCCCGATGCTCTGCCCGCTCGTGCTGAGCGGGCTCGCGAGCGCGCTGCGCGCCATCGCGCTCGATGCCGGCCGCGACTTCACGGTGGTCGCGTTCAGCTTCGATCCCACCGACACGACCGCGGCCGCCGCCGCGCGCAAGGCGCGCGTGCTCGCGGACTATCCCCGTCCCGGCGCCGCGGGCGGCTGGCACTTCCTCACCGGCGACGCGGCGGCGATCGCTGCGCTCACGCGCGCGATCGGCTTCCGCTACGCGCGCGACGCCGCGCACGCGCAGTTCGCCCATGCCGCCGGCGTGGTGGTGGCGACGCCCGCGGGGACGATCGCCCGCTACTTCTTCGGGGTCGAGTACCCTCCGAAGGACCTCCGGCTGGCGCTGGTCGACGCGTCGGCGGGCCGCCTGGGCTCGGTCGTCGACCAGCTCCTGCTCTTCTGCTTCCACTGGGATCCGGCCACCGGCCGGTACGATCGCGTCGCGCTCGGGGCGGTGCGCGCGGGCGGCGCCGTCACCCTGCTCGCGCTCGTGAGCTTCGTCGGGCTCATGCTGCGGCGCGAGCGGCGGCGGGAGTCGTAGATGTCCTTTCCGCTCTTCCCCACCGCCGCTTCCACGATGGCCACGCGCGTCGATGCGCTTCTCTTCTTCCTCCTCGGCGTGACCGTCTTCTTCGTCGTGCTGATCGCGACCCTGATCCTGGTCTTCATGGTCCGCTACCGCCGGCGCGCCCCGGGCGAGCGGCCGCCCGCACCCCGCGGCTCGCTGCCGCTCGAGGTCGGCTGGACGGCGGTGCCGCTCGCGATCGTGATGGTGATCTTCTTCTGGGGCGCGAGCATCTACGCAAGCCTCCGCCGTCCCCCCGACGATGCGCTGCCGATCGACGTCGTCGGCAAGCAGTGGATGTGGAAGGTGCAGCACTTGGAGGGCCGGCGCGAGATCGACGAGCTGCACGTGCCCGTCGGCCGTCCGGTCAAGATCACCATGACCTCGGAGGACGTGATCCACGGGTTCTACATCCCGGCGTTCCGCATCAAGCAAGATGCCGTCCCCGGCCGCTACACGACGACCTGGTTCCAGGCGACGCGCCCCGGAACCTACGACCTCTTCTGCTCGGCCTACTGCGGGACGCTTCACTCGGGAATGGTGGGCAAGGTGATCGCGATGCCGCCACGCGACTACGAGGCCTGGCTCGCCGGGGGCGCCGCCGTCTCGGCCGCCGAGGCGGGCCGGCGGCTCTTCGAGGCGAGCGGGTGTCCCTCGTGCCACCGCCCCGACGGCACGGGCCGCGGCCCCTCGCTGGTCGGGCTCTTCGGGAGCCGCGTGGCGCTCGCGGACGGCAGGAGCGTCGTCGCGGACGAAGGCTACCTGCGCGAATCGATCTTGAACCCGCAGGCGAAGATCGTCGCGGGCTACGAGCCCGTCATGCCGACCTTCCAGGGGCTCTTCAGCGAGGAGGACCTGATGCAGCTCATCGCGTACTTGAAGTCGCTCGCCGCGCCGGCCGCCGCGCCCGGGAGCGCCCGCTGACCATGGCCGCGCGCGCGCCGACGGTGCACTACCTCAACGTCGACTACGGCGTGCGGTCGTGGCTCTTCACGACCGATCACAAGCGCATCGCGCTCCTCTACCTCGGCACGATCACGATCCTGTTCGTGATCGGCGGCATCTTCGCCGTGCTGATCCGGCTCGAGCTCCTCACGCCCGCAGGCGACCTCGTCTCGGCCGACACCTACAACAAGCTCTTCACGATGCACGGCATCGTGATGCTCTTCTTCTTCCTGATCCCGTCGATCCCCGCCGTCCTCGGCAACTTCCTCGTGCCGCTGATGATCGGCGCGCGCGATCTCGCGTTCCCGCGGCTCAACCTGCTGAGCTGGTACCTCTTCGTGCTCGGCGCCGCGGTGAGCCTCTGGGCGATGCTCACCGGCGGGGTCGACACGGGCTGGACCTTCTACACGCCCTACAGCACGAGCGCCTCGGTGACCAACGTGATCCCGACGGCGGTCGGCATCTTCATCAGCGGCTTCTCCTCGATGCTGACCGGCCTCAACTTCATCGTGACGATCCACAAGATGCGCACGAAGGGGCTCACCTGGTTCCGGCTCCCGCTCTTCGTCTGGGCGCACTACGCGACCAGCATCATCATCATGCTCGGCACGCCCGTGATCGCGATCACGCTGCTGCTGGTCGCGCTCGAGCGCGGCTTCCACCTCGGCATTTTCGACCCGGCGCTCGGCGGCGACCCGCTGCTCTTCCAGCACCTCTTCTGGTTCTACTCGCACCCCGCGGTCTACATCATGATCCTGCCCGGCATGGGCGTGGTGAGCGAGCTCATCGCCTGCTTCGCGCGCCGGCCGATCTTCGGCTACGGGTTCGTCGCCGCGTCGAGCCTCATGATCGCCGTGCTCGGCTTCTTCGTCTGGGGCCACCACATGTTCACCAGCGGGCAGTCCGCGTACACGGCCTTCGTGTTCTCGTTCTTGAGCATGCTGGTCGCGATCCCCTCGGCGGTGAAGGTCTTCAACTGGACGGCGACGCTCTACCGCGGCTCGATCGCCTGGGACTCGCCGATGCTCTACGCGCTCGGCTTCATCGGGCTCTTCACGATGGGCGGGCTCACCGGCCTCTTCCTCGCCTGCCTCGGCATCGACGTCCACGTGCACGACACGTACTTCATCGTCGCGCACTTCCACTACATCATGGTGGGCGGCACGATCATGGCGTACCTGGGCGGGCTGCACTTCTGGTGGCCGAAGATCACCGGCCGCATGTACCCGGAGACGCTGGCGAAGGCGGCCGGGCTCATCGTCTTCCTCGGGTTCAATTTGACCTTCTTCCCGCAGTTCATCCTGGGCTACCTCGGCATGCCCCGGCGCTACTACGCCTATCCGCCGGAGTTCCAGGCGCTCAACGTGCTCTCGACCGCCGGCGCCTCGATCCTCGGGGTCGGCTACCTGCTGCCGCTCTGCTACCTCCTCTGGTCGCTGCGCTACGGGCCCGTGGCGAGCGCGAATCCCTGGGGCGCCGCGGGGCTCGAGTGGCGAACCCCGTCGCCACCGCCGACCGAGAACTTCGCGACCCCACCCGTCGTCGTGCGCGACGCCTACGACCTCGACGGGATGGCGGACGCCCCTGCGGAGGCGGCGCTTGGCTGAGCTCGCTCCCGCGGTCGCCCACCACTTCGACGACGCCGAGCAGCAGCACGAGGCGGCGACGCTCGGCATGTGGGTCTTCCTCGCCACCGAGGTCATGTTCTTCGGCGGCCTCTTCACCGCCTACGTGGCCTACCGGGCGCTTTATCCCGGCGCCTTCGGGCACGCGAGCAACCACCTCGACGTGCGCCTGGGGACCACGAACACGGCCGTGCTCATCACGAGCAGCCTCACGATGGCGCTTGCGGTGCGCGCCGCGCAGGTGGGCGCGGCCCCCGCGCGCATCGTGCGCTGGCTCGCAGCGACCATGGCGCTCGGCAGCACGTTCCTCGCCATCAAGCTCTTCGAGTACGCGCACAAGTTCTACGAGGGGCTGGTGCCCGGTCCGGCCTTCACCTACGCGGGGCCCGACGCGCGGCAGGCCGAGCTGTTCTTCTCGCTCTACTTCGGGATGACGGGGCTCCACGCCCTGCACATGGTGATCGGCCTCGGCCTGCTCGCCTGGCTCGTGCGCGAGGCGCGCCGGGGACGCTTCGGCCGCGCGTGCCACACGCCGGTGGAGAACTGCGGGCTCTACTGGCACTTCGTCGACATCGTGTGGATCTTCCTCTTTCCGCTGCTCTACCTCGTCGGGAGGCACTGATGGGCTCCGAGCACATCGCGCCGGTGCGGCTCTACGTCACGGTGTTCGCCTGCCTGCTCGCCCTCACGGCGCTCACCACCGCGGTCGCCTTCGCGGACCTCGGCCGGGCGAGCACGGTGATCATGCTCGCGATCGCGGTCACCAAGGCGACGCTAGTCGCGCTCTTCTTCATGCACCTCTGGTGGAGCGAGCGCCTCACCCGCCTCGTCGTCGGCGGGGCGCTCGCCTGGCTCCTCCTCTTGGTCGGGCTCACCCTCGCCGACGTGCTCACCCGCACGGTGCTCGGCTAGGGGCCATTCGACCGGCTAATGCTGAGCGCGGAGCCGCGGTAATTTGTTCGGAGGGCGCCCCTGGACCACAATAGCGCCGTGAAGGACCGGGACCTCTGGCGACGGGTGTGGGCGACCGCCGTGGGCCGCAAGGCCCTCATGGCGGTGAGCGGGCTCCTCATGATCGGGTTCCTCATCATCCACCTCGCCGGCAACCTGCTCGTCTTCGCGGGCCCGGCGACCTTCAACGGCTACAGCCACTCCCTCCTCTCGCCGCCGATGCTCTACCTCACGTACGCCATCGAGGTGGCGCTGCTCGTGCTCTTCGTCGCCCACATCGCCTCGGCCGTCGTGACCCTCAAGCGCAACCGCGACGCGCGGCCCGTCGGCTACCAGCAGCACCGCTGGGCCCGCGGGGCGAGCCACAAGAGCGTCGCGTCGACGACGATGATCCTCAGCGGCCTCGTCATCCTCGTGTTCGTCCCGCTCCACCTCTGGACCTTCAAGTTCGGGCCGCACTACGTGACGGCGACCGAGCCCCACATCCGCGACCTCTACCGGCTGGTGATCGAGGAGTTCCACGAGCCCGAGGAGGTCGTCTGGTACGTCATCGCGATGATCGTGATCGGCTTCCATCTCTGGCACGGCTTCGGCAGCGCGTTCGACTCGCTCGGCGTCGCCGCCGGGCGGCCGATGCGCCGCGTCGGTCACGCGCTTGCGCTCGTGCTCGCCGGGGGCTTCGCGCTCATCCCGCTCACGATCGCGCTTTGCATCGGAGGCCCGCGGTGACCCTCGACGGCCACGTCCCCGGCGGCCCGCTCGAATCGAAGTGGGAGCGGCACAAGTTCGCGCTCAAGCTCGTGAACCCGGCGAACCGCCGCCGCCACACGGTGATCGTCGTCGGCACGGGGCTCGCCGGTGCGTCGGCCGCCGCGACCCTCGGCGAGCTCGGCTACAACGTGCTCGCCTTCACCATCCTCGACAGCCCGCGGCGCTCGCACTCGATCGCGGCGCAGGGCGGCATCAACGCCGCCAAGAACTACCAGAACGACGGCGACTCCGTCTTCCGCCTCTTCTACGACACGATCAAGGGCGGGGACTTCCGCGCGCGCGAGGCCAACGTCTACCGGCTCGCCGAGTTGAGCGTCGCGATCATCGATCACTGCGTCGCCCAGGGCGTGCCCTTCGCCCGCGAGTACGGCGGGCTGCTCGCCAACCGCTCCTTCGGCGGCGCGCAGGTGTCACGGACCTTTTACGCGCGGGGCCAGACCGGGCAGCAGCTCCTGCTCGGCGCCTACGGCGCGCTCATGCGCCAGGTGCAGCGCGGCCAGGTGCGCGTGCTCCCGCGGCGCGAGATGCTCGACTTGGTCGTCATCGACAGCAAGGCGCGCGGCATCGTCGTCCGCAACCTGATCACGGGCGCGCTCGAGCGCTACGCCGCCGACGCGGTCGTGCTCTGCACGGGCGGCTACGGCAACCTCTACTACCTCTCGACCAACGCCGGGAACAGCAACGTGACCGCGGCGTGGCGCTGCGCGCGCCGCGGGGCGTACTTCGCGAACCCCTGCTTCGTGCAGATCCATCCCACCTGCATCCCCATTACCGGCGAGCACCAGGCCAAGCTCACCCTCATGAGCGAGAGTCTGCGCAACGACGGCCGCGTGTGGGTGCCGCGCACCCCGCATGACCCGCGTCCGCCGCAGGAGATTCCCGAGGCCGAGCGCGACTACTTCCTCGAGCGCCGCTACCCGAGCTTCGGCAATCTCGTGCCGCGCGACGTCGCCTCGCGCGCGACCAAGGCCGTCTGCGACGAGGGCCGCGGCGTCGGGCCGAGCGGGCTCGCGGTCTACCTCGACTTCGCCGACGCGATCGCGCGCCTCGGCGAGGCGACCATCCGGGAGCGCTACGGCAACCTCTTCGACATGTACCAGCAGATCACCGGGGAGGACCCCTACCGTACGCCCATGCGCATCTACCCGGCGGTCCACTACACGATGGGCGGGCTCTGGGTGGACTACAACCTCATGAGCAATCTCCCCGGGCTCTTCGTGCTCGGCGAGGCGAACTTCTCCGACCACGGCGCCAACCGCCTCGGGGCGAGCGCGCTCATGCAGGGCCTCGCCGACGGCTACTTCATCGTGCCGTACACGCTGGCCGGCTACCTCGCCGGCACGCCGCTCGGGACGGTGTCCACCGACCATGACGCCTTCCGCGAGGCCGAGGCCGACGTGCAGGCGCGCATCGACCGCGTGCTCGCGGTGCGGGGCTCGCGCACCGTCACGCAGTTCCACCGCGAGCTCGGGCGCGTCATGTGGGACGACGTGGGCATGGCGCGCAACGCCGCCGGGCTCACGCGCGCGCTCGAGCGCGTGCGGGCGCTGCGCGACGCCTACTGGCAGGACGTGCGCGTTCCCGGCCGCCAGGACAACCTGAACAAGCAGCTCGAGTTCGCGCTGCGCGTCGCCGACTACCTCGAGTTCGCCGAGTTGGTCACACGCGACGCGCTCTACCGCGCGGAGTCGTGCGGGTGCCACTTCCGGGAGGAGTACCAGACGCCCGAGGGCGAGGCGCAGCGCGACGACGAGCGCTTCAGTCACGTGGCCGCGTGGGAATTCACCGGCGTCGGTCGCGAACCGGTGCTCCACCACGAGCCGCTCGTCTTCGAAACCGTGCATCCGACCCAGCGGAGCTACAAATGATCCTCCACCTCCGCGTCTGGCGGCAGCCGGGACCCGACGCGCCGGGGCGACTCGTGCCCTACACGGTGCGCGACGTCTCCCCCGACATGTCCTTCTTGGAGCTGCTCGACGTCCTCAACGAGGACCTCGTCAAGCGCGGCGAGGATCCCGTCGCCTTCGACTTCGACTGCCGCGAGGGCATCTGCGGCTCGTGCGCGATGATGATCGACGGGATCGCGCACGGCCCGCTGCCCGGCACGACCGCCTGCCAGCTCTTCCTCCGTCACTTCCGCGACGGGGCGACGGTCACGGTCGAGCCCTGGCGTGCGAAGCCGTTCCCGGTGGTGAAGGACCTCGTCGTCGATCGCAGCGCCTTCGACCGGATCATGGCCGCGGGCGGCTTCGTCTCCGTCAACGCGGGCAGCGCCCCGGAGGCGAACACGATCCCCGTGCCGAAGGACACGGCCGAGGCGGCGATGGACGCGGCCGCCTGCATCGGCTGCGGGGCGTGCGTGGCGGCGTGCAAGAACGCCTCGGCCGCGCTCTTCGTCGGCGCCAAGGTGACGCACCTCGTGCTGATGCCCCAGGGGCAGCCCGAGCGTGCGCGGCGCGTGCTCGCGATGGTCGAGCAGGCCGAGCGCGAGGGCTTCGGCGCCTGCTCCAACGAGGGCGAGTGCGAGGCCGTGTGCCCAAAGGGGATCTCGGTCGCGCACATCGCGCGCCTGAACCGCGAGTATCTCCGCGCGCTCCTCGCGCGCCGCTGAGTTTCACGGGAACGTCGGCCGGCAGACGAGCTTCAGCCGCTCGCTCACCGTGCCCGCCGCCGTCTCGACCTTGAGCGCGAAGACGCTCGTGCCCGTGCGCGGCCCCGCGGCCGTGACCCGCACCGGGACCACCAGATCGAGGTAGCCGCTGCACGCATCGGGCGTGGCCGCCGCCGGGCCGTAGCGCACCGTCGCGCCCGCGACCGTGCCGACCGAGGCCGCGTCGATGTCGGCGAGCGCGCCGAGCAGCGCCGCCGCGTTCGCTTGGTCGGCGGGGGCCGCGGGGCGCGCGAGCCGCCCCCCGAGGGTCACGGCTGCCACCGGCGCCGCGACGCAGGCGAGCCGCGGATCGGCGCTGTTGAGGCAGACGGCCACGTGGAAGGTGCACTGGCCGTCCGAGGCGGCATCGAAGTCGCAGAAGGGCTGACCGTCGGCGCACGACACGGTCGCGCTCGGCAGCCCGCTGCGGTCGAGCCCCAGGTCGGGGTCGGGGAGCCACTCGAAGGCGCAGCCCGCCGGGGAGCGCGCGTTGGCGACGCAGGCGCCCGGCGCCGCGGCGGTGCACGCGACCGGCGGGGGCGCACACGGGGCGCTCAGCACACAGCCGCCGCCCAAGTTCGACCAGAGCGTGTTCACCGCAAAGGTGTCGGCGCCGGTCGTGAGCGTGCCGAGGCACGCCGTGCCCTCGCACACGTCGGCGTTCTCCTCGCCCGTGCGATCCTCGAACCAGCCGCCCGCGGCCACCGGCGGCGCGTCGGGGTCGGTGACGATCTCGGAGAGCTCGTGCGAGCCGATTGCCTCGAGCGCGGCGCCGGCGTCGGCACCGCCGGCGATGAAGCACGTCCCGCCGTCCTGCGTGCACGGGAAGGGCAAGACCGCGTAGCGGACGCGCTGGCCGGCGCTGCGGAAGCTGTCGTGGTAGCCGCAGAAGGTGAAGTTCGTTCCCCCGCAGCCGGTCGCCCCGCCGGCCAGGACCGGCACGCCCGCGGGCGGCGCGACGACGTAGACCACGTCGTCGGTCGCCGCGGGCGCACGCCCGGCCGCGATCTCGGCGAGAATCTGCTGGCGGATCGTCGTATCGTCGAGCTGCCCGCCGGGCGGCACGGGGCTCGTCGGGATCACCTCGTCGCCGAGGTAGCCGCCCGGACCGAGCGGTGCGCCGGGCAGCGCGTACTCGCGCCACGCACACCCATAGGCGCTCGCGCCGAGCTGCTGGAAGAGCGCCCGCAGGTCGGCCGCGGCCGCGAGATGCACGGGGTCGCTCTGCCAGGGCGCGCCCCAGAAGATCACGAACACCCGCGGCTCCGCCACGAGATCCCCGCCGTGGTAGGCGAGCGTGTGGCGGCCGGGGCGACAGAGCGCCCCCGGGGTCGCGCGGCGCGGTCGCACCCGCCCGCGCGGGGCCGCGCCGGCCGCGCCGGCGAGCGCCAACATGACGGGGAGGAGGACCGCACCGCCGAACGCGCGCATGGGTGTGCGCGGCTATACGCCGGGGCCGCCCGGCCGCGCAACCCTCAGCTCCGCTGCACGTCGAGCGCGGCGCGGATCGTCCGCGCGAGATCGACCGCCGGACCCCGCCCCCAGAAATGGAGGAACACGATCCGCGGCTCCTCGCCCGTCATGTGCCCGTGGATGGCGACGACGTGGATGCCGCCGTGGCAGAGGGCCCGAAGCACCCCCTGCAGCTCCGTCTCCCGGAGGGCGAAGTCGCCGTCCACGACCGCCGCCGCCACGCTGCCGGCGAATACCGCCCAGGTCGCCACCCCCATGGCGGCGCCCATCTCCGCGCCGTGCACGGTGGTGCGTCGCCCGAAGACGAACTTCACCATGCCGTCCTTCGCCTGCCCCGTCGCCCCGAGCACGGCCTCGAGCGGCGCCGCCGAGAGGCTGCTCGCAGCCGGCACGGCGGGCCCGCCGAAGCCGTCGAGGGGCGGCGCGTGCCGGGCGGCGCGCTCGGCGTCGAACACCTTGCGCACCCCCTGGGCGAGAGCCTCGGGCGTCCCGCGGCCGGCGATGTGCATGAAGAGGACGCGCGGCCGATCGAAGGCGAAGTGGTTGTGAAGCGCCGTCACCTCGAGGCCCGCGTCGAGCGCCGCACTCATCACCGGCGTCACCTGGTCCTCGGTGAGCGCGAGATCCCCCATCACCGCGAGCCCGTCGCCCGCGTCGGCGAACGCCGCCCAGGACGTGAGCCCCTGAAAGGGCGCGAGCCCGACCCCGTCGACCGTGACCGCAAGGTCGCGGCGCGGCAGCGACACCCGGACGACGTCGCCGGCCAGCTCGGGCTCGAGGCCGGTGAGGCGTCCAATGAGCGCCGCATCGGGCCCGGCGGCCACCACCGCCGTGGCGCCGAGGAGCGCCGTCGCCACCAGCATGCGGCGGGCGCGCCTCATGCGCGCCCCCGGCTCCGCCGGTAGCGGCGGATGAGCGCATTGGTCGAGCTGTCGTGGGCGAGGGCGGGCGGCGTCTCGGCCTGCAGCTCGGGCACGATGCGGCGGGCGAGCGCCTTGCCGAGCTCGACGCCCCACTGATCGAACGAGTCGATGTTCCAGATGGCTCCCTGCACGAAGACGCTATGCTCGTAGAGGGCGACCAGCGCGCCGAGCGTCCCGGGCGTGAGCCGCTCGGCGAGGATGACCGATGATGGGCGGTTGCCGGGGCACACGCGGTGCGGCACCAGCCACTCGGGCGTGCCAGCGGCTCGCACCTCCTCCGCCGTCCGCCCGAAGGCGAGCGCCTCGGCCTGGGCGAAGAGGTTCGCGACGAGCAGGTCGTGGTGGTCGCCGAGCGGATTGAGCGGCTCCAAGCACGCGATGAAGTCGCAAGGCACGAGCCGTGTGCCCTGGTGCAGGAGCTGGAAGAAGGAATGCTGGCCGTTCGTGCCGGGCTCGCCCCAGACGATCGGCGCCGTGTCGTAGTCGACCGGGGCGCCCGCGAGCGTCACGTGCTTGCCGTTCGATTCCATGACGAGCTGCTGGAGGTAGGCGGGCAAACGCTTCAAGTACTGGTCGTAGGGCAGCACGGCAAGCGTCTGCGCCCCGAAGAAGTTCGTGTACCAGATCGCGAGCAGCCCCATGAGGACGGGCAGGTTCTCCGCGAACGGCGCGGTGCGGAAGTGCTCGTCCATGGCGTGGAAGCCGGCGAGCATGGCGCGGAAGTGCTCCGGGCCCACCGCGAGCATCGTCGAGAGGCCGATGGCCGAGTCCATCGAGTAGCGTCCACCCACCCAGTCCCAGAAGCCGAACATGTTCGCCACGTCGATGCCGAACTCCCGCACCGCGGCAGCGTTCGTCGACACCGCGACGAAATGCCGCGCGACTGCCGCGGGGTCGCGCAGGGCGCCCAGCAGCCAGGCCCGGGCGGTGGCGGCGTTGGTCATGGTCTCCTGGGTGGTGAACGTCTTCGACGAGACGATGAACAGGGTCTCGGCCGGGTCGAGGTCGCGCGTCGCCTCGGCGAAGTCGGTGCCGTCGACGTTCGAGACGAAGCGCACGGCGAGCTCGCGGCTCGCGTAGTGGCGCAGCGCCTCGTAGGCCATCGCGGGCCCCAGGTCCGAGCCGCCGATGCCGATGTTGATCACGGTGCGGATCGGCTTGCCCGTGTGGCCGGTCCAGCCTCCGCTGCGCACGCGGGCGGCGAACGCCGCCATGCGGTCGAGCACCGCGTGGACCTCGGGGACGACGTCGCGGCCGTCGACCACGATCGAGGCGCCGCGCGGCGCGCGCAGCGCCACGTGCAGCACCGCGCGGTCCTCCGTCCGGTTGATCTTCTCGCCGCGGAACATCGCGTCGATCCGCTCGCGGAGCCCCGTCTCCTCGGCGAGCGCGAGGAGGAGCCGCAGGGTCTCGTCGGTGATGCGGTGCTTGGCGTAGTCGAGGAAGAGCCCCGCGCCTTCGGCCGTCAAGCGCTCGCCCCGCTCGGGGTCCTGCCGGAAGAGATCGCGCAGGTGGAGGTCGCGCACGCGCGCGTGGTGGGCCGCCAGCGCGCACCACGCCGCGCGCGTCCGCAGCGGGACGCTCATCCCGCCCTCCGCAGCGCCGTGCTCTTCTCCGCGAGACACGCGAGCAGCTCGTCCCACGACGCGACGAAGGCGGCGGCCCCCTCGCGCTGGAGCTGCGCCGCGAGCGCGTCGAGATCGATGCCCGCCCGCACGAACTCGTCGAGCACCGCCTCGGCATCGCCGCCGTCGTGGGGGAGCAGCGGCCCCACCGTGCCGTGCTCCGCGAACGCGAGCAGCGTCTTCTCCGGCATGGTGTCGATCGTGTGCGGGGCGGCGAGCGCCGAGACGTAGAGCACGTCGGACGCCTTCGGATCCTTCGTCCCCGTGCTCGCCCAGAGGAGCCGCTGCGCCCGCGCCCCGAAGTTGAGGAGCCGCAGCCACCGATCGGAGGCGAGCAGCTCGCAGTACGCCTTGTACGTGCGCTTGGCCATCGCGATGCCGAGCCGGCCTTCGAGCGCGGGCGGTACCTTGCCCGCCACCGCCACGTCCCAGCGGCTCACGAACAGGGACGCCACGGAGGGCACGAGCGGGTTGCGGCCCGCGGCGACCCGCCGCTCGATGCCGCGGAGGTAGGCGTAGGCCGCGGCGAGGTACTGCTCGCGCGAGAAGAGGAGCGTCACGTTCACCGGCACGCCCGCGAAGATCGTCTCCTCGATGGCCGCGAGCCCCTCGCGCGTGCCCGGGATCTTGATGAAGAGGTTCGGCCGCGCCGCGCGCGCAAAGAGCGCCATCGCCTCGGCCACGGTGCTCGCCGCGTCGTAGGCGAGCTTGGGTGACACCTCGAGGGATACCCAGCCGTCGACGCCGTTGGTGGCCTCGTGGACGGGGCGGAAGAGGTCGGCGGCGCGCGTGAGATCCTCCAGCGCGAGGTCGAAGAAGAGGTCCTCGCCCGTGCGGCCCGCTGCTGCCCCGGCGCGGATCGCCGCGTCGTAATCGGGGGTGCTCCGGATCGCGTGATCGAAGATCGTCGGGTTCGACGTGAGCCCGGTCACCGAGAGCTCCGCGATGTAGCGGGCGAGCCCGCCGCCGGTGAGCAGCCCGCGCGTGATGTGATCGAGCCAGAGGCTCTGCCCTGCCTCGTGCAGCCGTTGCGTCGCCTTCATGGATTCCTCCTCCCCCGCCCGGCCTCGACGAGCGCCGCGAGCGGGTAGTCGGCGAGCTCGCCGATGCGCGCAATGGCGAGGTCGGGCGGCGGGTACTGCGCCACGTCGGGGGCGTGGGCGTAGTGGCCCTGCCGCGGGAACACGGTGGTGAGGCGCGCGCCCCACACGCGCTTGGCCGCGGTGAGAATGCGCACCTTGTCGTCGACCAGCACGTAGTGGTCGGCGGGATAGCGCTGCTCGACGTCGTCGAGCTCGCGCTCCTTGTGGATGTAGATGAGCACCCGCCCCTCGACCGCGGCGAAGAGGCCCGAGCGCTCGACCTTGCGCGGCTGGAAGACCACGTCGCCGTCGGAGAGGATCACGGTGGGACCGAAGGTCGCGAGGTGCTCGATGGCGTCGAGCGAGCCCGGGTAGAGGCGGTTGGCGAAGGGGTAGTCGATCAGGAAGGAGGAGATCGCGAGCAGGTGGGGATCGCGCGGGTGCTCGAGGCGGTAGCGCTGCAGCGCGCCGAGGTAGTCGGCGTAGCCGAGCTCCACGCGCAGCGCCTCGAAGATCGCCCAGTAGCGCTCCTGCCGCTCCACGCCCACCTCGCGGATGAGGTAGCGGCGGAGGTCGGCGGCCACGCGGTCGTTGTCGAGCAGCGTGTTGTCGACGTCGAGGAGAAAGACGACCGGGCTGCGCGTCATGCCCGTGCCCCGCGCGGTGTGGCGGGTGCCGCACGCTCCCAGAGGCGGAAGCCCCCGGCGAACGCCTTGGCGTTGTCGACGAGCCGCGCGCCGGCCGGTGGTTTGCCGAGCTTCTTCGCGTTGCCTCCGCCGATCACGAGGTCCTCGACCTCGAGCGCCGCCTTGAGGCGCTCGGCTACGTCGGCCACGGCGCGCCGCCACTTGCGCTTGCCGAGCCGCTCGAGCCCCCGCCGCCCGATCCACTCCTCGTAGGTGCGCCCCTTGCGATAGGGAAGATGGGCGAGCTCCATCGGCTCGAGGACGCCGTCGACGATCATGGCGGTGCCCAGGCCCGTGCCGAGGCCGAGGAAGAGCATGCGCCCGCCGCGGTAGCTGCCGAGCGCGGCCATCGTCGCGTCGTTCACGAGCTTCACCGGCCGGCCGAAGGCGCGGGCAAAGTCGAAGCCCACCCAGCCCCCGCCGAGGTTCGGCGGCTCGGCGACCGGGCGGCCGTGGAGCACCGGGCCCGGATAGCCGATCGACACCACGTCGTAGCGCCAGTCGGCGGTGGCCTCCTCGACCGCGGCCACCATGCGCTTGGCGGTCATGCGCGGACCCGAGGGGATCTTGCGCGGGGTGCGTGCGCCCGTGGCGAGCACCTTCACGTGCGTCCCCCCGACGTCGATCACCAGCACGCGGGGAGCGGACGTCACGCGCCGCCTTCCTTCTCCTCGTGGCCGCCGAACTCGTAGCGCATGGCGGAGAGCAGCCGATCCTGGAAGTCGCCCTCGCCCCGCGAGCTGAAGCGCTCGAAGAGCGCGGCGGCGAGCACGTGCGCCGGCACCGCCTCGTCGATCGCCGCATCGAGCGTCCAGCGCCCCTCGCCCGAATCCGAGACGCGCCCGCTAAAGCGCTCGAGCGCGGGGTCGGCGGCGAGCGCCGCCGCGGTGAGGTCGAGAAGCCACGAGGCGATGACGCTGCCCCGCCGCCAGACCTCCGCGATCTCGGCGAGGTCGAAGTCGTACTGGTAGAACTCCGGATGGCGCAGCGGCGTGGTCTCCGCGTCGACCGTCCGGCTGCGCCGCCCGACGTTGGCGTGCCGCAGGATGTTGAGCCCCTCGGCGTAGGCCGCCATGAGCCCGTACTCGATGCCGTTGTGCACCATCTTGACGAAGTGGCCCGCACCGTGGGGCCCGCAGTGGAAATAGCCCTCCTCGGCCGTTCCGCGCCGCGCCGGGCGCCCCGGCGTCGGCGGGGCGGCGCCCCGCCCCGGGGCGAGGGTGCGGAAGAGCGGGTCGAGGCGGGCGACGACCTCCGGCTCCCCGCCGATCATGAGGCAGTAGCCGCGCTCGAGCCCCCAGACGCCCCCGCTCGTCCCGCAGTCGACGTAGTGGAGGCCGCGCGGCGCAAGCCGCGCCGCCCGCGCGATGTCGTCGCGATAGTAGGAGTTGCCGCCGTCGACGACGACGTCGCCCGGGGCGAGCCGGGGGACGAGCGTCTCGAGCGTCGCATCGACCGCCGCCGCGGGCACCATGAGCCAGACCACGCGCGGCGGCGCGAGCCGTGCCACGAAGTCGTCGACCGACGCCGCGCCCGTCGCCCCTTCGCGCGCGAGCGCTTCCACCGCCGCGGCGGAGACATCGTGCACGACACACTGGTGACCGCCGCGCAGGAGGCGCCGCACCATGTTGGCGCCCATCCGCCCGAGCCCGATCATGCCGACCTGCATGCCTGCCTCCCGCCCGCGGCTCCCCCGACCGTGGCCTTTTCCTTGTGGCAAATCCGGCGCGTCTTGGCGAGTCGGGTCGGTGCGGGAGGCTTGCACGGCTTTCCACCACGTGGGAACCGTCGGGCGCATGGTGTGTCACCCATGAGAGCAGCTAGTGGGAAATCCGTGATCCCCGCCCTAGCACGCCGAGTGCATTAGGACTGCCAGCCAAAGGAGACGCCAGATGACCGCGTACGCACGCCGCCTCCTCCCGCTCGTGGGCACGCTCCTGCTCGCCTCTCCGCTCGCCGCCGCCGGCCCGGTGGCGGTGGTCACCGGAGGAGGGCCGCAGCGCAACGCCTGCCTCGCGGAGCTGGAAGCGAGCGGGGTGGCCTTCCCCACCGGCCGCGCCCCGAAGGGGGTCGCGTGCGCCGACGGCGATGCCTGCGACGCCGACGGCGTCCGCAACGGGGTCTGCCACTTCCTCGTCTCGGTCTGTCTCAACCAGCACGCGGCCCGCTGCGCGCCGGGGAAGATCACCAGCCTCAAGCTGCGCCGGGCCCGCGGCGCCGGCGACATCGGCGCGCTCGAGACGGCGCTCGCCGGGCTGGCGCTGCCGACGTCCGCCACCGAGTGCACGGCTCCCGTCGAGGTCGCGGTACCGGCGGGCGGCCTCGACGCGAGAGGGGGCGTGCGCCGCGGCCTCCTCGATCTCCGCCTGCGGGCCCGTGCTCCCGGCCGCGTCGACCAGAACCGCTTCCTGCTCACGTGCGTCCCGACCACCGTGGCCGGGGCGCCCAGCGTGCCGCCCACCACGACGACCACGAGCACCACGCTGCCGCCAGCGGTGGGCACCCCCGGGGCCGGCCTCCAGGCGAGCATTCTCGGCGCTGCGGTGAGCCCCGCGGGCGTGGTCACCGTCACCTTCCGGCTCACCGACGATGCCGGGGTGCCCCTCACGCCGACGACGGCGGCGACGACCGACCCGAACCAGGCCCGCGTCCGCTTCACCCTCGCCCACCTCGACGTGGACACCTCGACCGTGGAGGGCCTCACCGCCACCTTCACACGCTACCGCAACTACGTCCTCGCCACGCAGACGAGCCCGATCACGCACGCCTCGTCGATGCAGCCGACCTACGACACCAAGGGCACGTTTGCGGCGGTCGATGCGGCCGGCACGTACACGTACACCTTCGCGACGGTGCTGCCGCCCGGCTTCCCCGCGAGCGAGACGCACACCGTGGGCGCGCAGGTCGAGCGGGCCTTCGGCGGGCAGACGCTGGTGGCGAACCCGATCTTCGACTTCGTGCCGAGCGGTGGGGCCGTCACCACCACGCGCGAGGTCGCCACCACCGCCGAGTGCAACACCTGCCACGGGCGGCTCGAGGCGCACGGCGGCGGCCGGCGCGAGGTCCGGCTCTGCCAGCTCTGCCATACCGATCAGGCAACCGATCCGGACACCGGCAACACCATCGACTTCAAGGTGATGATCCACAAGATCCACCGCGGCAAGGATCTCCCTTCGCTCGCAGGCCTCATCACCAAGTACTCGATCATCGGCTTCCAGCAGCGGGAAACCGTCTTCGGCGAGGACGTCCAGACGTGCGTCGGCGGCCCGGTCGCCTCGATGCCGTGCACGACGGACATGGACTGCCAGGGGGGCACCTGCACCGGCCAGTCGACGACCGGCGTCGGCTTCCCGCGCGATCTCCGCGACTGCCAGGTGTGCCACAGCCAGGGCGCCGACGCGGCGAACTTCAAGGAGAAGCCGTCCGCGCCCGCCTGCCAGTCGTGCCACGACGACGTGAACCCCGGCACGGCGAACATCGTGGAGCAGCTCGTCACGGTCACCCCGGGGACGAACCACCTCCCGGGGGCCCAGCCCGACGCGCTCTGTCAGGTCTGCCACACGGCCAACACGCCGACGCTCCCCGGCGGCGCCTTCCCCGAGTTCGGGATCGGCGTGCTCCAGGCGCACACGATCCCCGAGCGGTCGCTCCAGCTCCACGGGCTCAAGGCGACGATCGTGAGCGCGTCGGGAACGCCCGGGGGCCCGGTCACGATCCAGTTCAAGATCACCGACGGGGCGGGCAACCCCTTCGACAAGACGAGCGCGTGTGCGCTCGGCCGGATCGCGTTTGCGATCAGCGGCCCGTCGACCGACTTCGGCGGCAGCTCGGTGCCGCTGCTCACCCCGTCGATCACGCTCGGCGGCTCGTGCGCGCTGAGCGACCCCGACGCCAACGGCGTCTTCACCTACACGACCTCGGGCGCGAACCTGCTTCCGGCCGACGCCATGGGCACGTGGCGCGTGGGCATGGAGGTGCGGCACAGCGTGAGCGTGCTCCAGCCGAGCCCGAACCCGCCGATCACCGTCAACGAGGCGGCCCAGAACCCCGTCCTCGACTTCAGCGTCGACGGCTCGCCGATCGTCCCGCGGCGCGACGTGGTCGCCATCGCGAACTGCCAGACCTGTCACGGCGTGTTCTCGCAGGGCTTCAGCATCCACGGGAACCTCCGCAACCAGACCGAGTACTGCGTGATCTGCCACAACCCGAACGAGAGCGACTTCCCCACCCGCACGGCCGCGGTCGCCGGCGGCGCCAGCGTGAACGACCAGCCGATCGTGCTCAAGCACCTGATCCATCGCATCCACACCGGCGCCCAGCAGGAGAACCAGCCCTACATCGTCTACGGCTTTGGCTCGAGACCGATCGATTTCAGCGACGTCCTCTACCCGAACGACCGGCGGCGGTGCACCGCGTGTCACCTGAGCGGGACGCAGCTCCTGCCGCTCCCCGACGGGCTCCTGCCGACGCGGCTCACGAAGGTCGACACGTCGGTGATGCCGGCCGTGGAGACGACGATCGGCTCGATCCCGCCGATCCAGGACGCCTGCCTCTCCTGCCACGACGCCGACCACGCCCAGGCGCACGCGGTCACGATGACGGCGCCCGACGGCACCGAGGCGTGCGTCGTCTGCCACCAGGAGGGCACGCTCGTCCCGGTGTCGACGGCGCACACGATCGAGCCGTGAAGGCGGACGGCGCCGCCGGCCGCGTCGATTTTCGCGCAGCAGCGCGGTTTCCTGCGACCGGGCGATGCGATACAGGGGGCGAGCACCGGCCCTGCCGGCAGGTCCCGGGAAGGAGGTACGTGATGCGGAGGATCGGGAGCGTCGGATCGAGTGTGGTCGCGGCGGCCTGCGTGGCCGTCGCCGCGCTCGCTCCCCTCGCGCGCGCGGACGAGGGCGCCGGGAAGGCCGTCTTCGAGAAGAGCTGCAAGGCGTGTCACAGCATCGCCGGCGAAGGGGGCAAGATGGCGCAGCTCGGTGGCCCGCTCGATGGCGTCGGCGCCACGCACGACGCCGCGTGGTTCCGGAAGTACATCGAGGATCCCAAGGCAATGAAGGCCGACGCGAAGATGCCGAAGGTCAAGCTCACCGAGCAGGAGCTCGCGGACATCGTCGCCTACCTCGGCACGCTCAAGACGCCGGCGAAGTGAGCCCGGCCGGCACCACTCCAGCTTCCGGCGGCGAGCGATCGCTGCTCGCCAATTGGCTCAGCGCCACCGGGGCGTTTTTGGCGGCTCTCAGCTTCTTCGCCGCCGCCGTCCTGCTCGTCACCAACCTGCTCGCCCCGTTTCGCAACCCCTACATGGGGATCTTCCTCTTCGTGCTCGCGCCGGCGGCGGTGGCGCTCGGGCTCCTGCTGGTCGGCCTCGGCGCCTGGCGCGAGCGACGCCGCCGGCGGCGACCCGGCGCCGTGCCGCTGCCGCGGATCGACTTGAACGACCCCGCGCAGCGGCGGGCGGCGGTGGTGGCGCTCGTGATCGCGGCACTGCTGCTGTTCGTGACCGCCGTCGGCAGCTATCAGGCCTACGACTACTCCGAATCGGTCGCGTTCTGCGGTCAGGTGTGCCACGGGCCCATGCACCCCGAGCTCACCGCGTACCGCGACGCCCCGCACGCGCGCGTGGGCTGCGTCGCCTGTCACGTGGGCCCCGGCGCGAGCTGGTTCGTGCGCTCGAAGATCACCGGCGTGCACCAGCTCTACGCGGTGCTCGCCGGCACCTACCCGCGCCCGATTCCCACCCCGATCGACAACCTCCGACCGGCGCAGCAGACCTGCGAAGAATGCCACTGGCCCGCGAAGTTCTACGGCGACGTCGAGCGCGTGTGGCACCACTACCTCTCCGACGAGCAGAATTCGCCGTGGACCATCCGCCTGCTGCTCAAGGTCGGCGGCGGCGATCCCACGCACGGCCCGGTCGGCGGCATCCACTGGCACATGAACCTCGCGGAGAAGGTCGAGTACATCGCCGCCGACGCCGGGCGGGAGGTGATTCCCTGGATCCGCGTCACGCGCGCCGACGGCACGGTCACCGTCTACCAGGCGACCGACGCGCCGCTCACGCCAGCGCAGGTCGCGGCCGCCACGCCCCGGGTCATGGACTGCCTCGACTGCCACAACCGGCCCGCACACGACTACCTCGACCCCGTACGGGCGGTCGAGATCGCGATGAGCACCGGACGCATCGACCCTGGCATTCCGTTCATCAAGAAGGAGGCCGTCGCCGCGCTCACGGGCACCTACGCCACCACCGACGAGGCGGTGGCCGCGATCGCCGAGCGGCTTACCGCGTACTACGCCGGTCATCACGCCGACGTCGTGGCGCAGCACCGCCCGGCGATTGCGGCCGCGATCGCCGAGGTGCAGAACATCTACCGGCGCAACTTCTTTCCCGAGATGCGGGTGGACTGGAGAGCCTACCCGAGCCACATCGGCCACCTCATCTCGCCGGGCTGCTATCGCTGCCACGACGGCAACCACGTGAGCGCCGACGGGAAGGCGATCACGCACGACTGCGAGACGTGCCACCTCGTGCTCGCGCAGGGGCCCGACGCGGTGCCGCCGCAGCCGCTCCCTTTCCAGCACCCCGCCGACATCGGGGACCTCTGGCAGCAGATGAGCTGCAACGCGTGCCACACCGGTGGCCCCGCGTGAGATGCCTCAGGAGAGCTCGCGCACCTTAAGGTAGAGGAGCGCGCCCACGAGCGCAATCAGGCTGAGCGGGATGAGCGCCATCCACCGTCGGTTGCGCAGCTCGACGAGCGCCTCCTCGCCGGCGTGGGCCGCGGCCGTCGCCGTCTGCACCCCCGCATCGGCCATCTTCACCAGCGATGCGGGGTCGAACGCATGGACCTGCGTGCGGGTTTTCACGAGATCCTCCCGCGCGCTCTGGAGCGCCGCCTCGGCGTCGCTCACCTCCATGCCGGCGGCAGCCGCGCGGGCGACCGTGCGCTCGGCGGCCGCCACGGCGTCCTTCAGGCGATCGACCGCGAGCCGCATCCGCTCGGCGGCGGCGTAGCCGGCGCTGCCGGGCGCGTGGCAGCTTACGCAGACGGCCGTGGCGCCGACGCCGAGCATCTCGTCGCTGGTCTGCACGACGAGGTGGTTGCCGTGGCAGGTGACGCACTCGGGAAGACCGAGGCGGTCGAAAGCGGCGTGATGCGGGCTCGCGAGGAAGAGGTCCTTGTTGAAGGCGTGGCACTGGCCGCACACCGCCGCCACCGAGCGGGCCCCGGGCGGGAAGGCACCGTGGTTGCCGTGACAGTCGTTGCAGGCGGGCGCCGCCGGATCGCGCCCGACGAGCAGCGTCTGCCCGTGAATGCTGCGCTGGTACTGGGCGAGCTGGTTGGTGGGGATGTGATAGGCGGCCATGTACTGCGCATCGGCGTGACAGCGCCCGCACGTCTCCGGCACGTTCATCTTGTACACCGGACTGCTCGCATCGCTGGCGGGCAGGATGCCGTGGACGCCGTGGCACGAGACGCAGGTCGCCACGGCCGTGTCGCCCTGGCGCAACCGCTGGCCGTGCACGCTCGTCCAGTAGGTCGCGAGCTGGTCGACGGGCAGACGCGGGTTGAAGCGGCGCATGTAGCCCTCGTCGGCGTGGCAGCGGCCGCAGAATTCCGGGATGCGGCCACGCTCGGGCTTGCCGACGAAGCCCTTGGCGGCGTCCATCGCGGACATGCCGGGATCCTTGGGATCACCGCCATGGCAGTCGGCGCAGGACAGGCCGACCGTCGCATGCACGTCGCGCTGCATGCCCGCGACCGGGGCACCGAGCGGGTCGGGCAGCTCCTTGTGGCACTGCACGCAGCTATCCTCGCCGCGCACCGGCGCTGTGCCGGCCACGAGGAGCACCATCGCGACGATGACGGCGCCCGGTCGCATCGTCAGTACGGTTTGAGGTACGCGAGCAGCGTCATCACCACCATGAAGCCGAGCAACAACACGCCGCCCGCGGTCACGAGCGGGCTCGGTTCGCCGCGGGCCGCGCGCCGGTCGAGGAACGGGACGAGGACGAGCAGCGCGAAGATCGCCGCGAAGCCGAGGATGGCCACCTGCTCCCCCTCGAGCCCGAAGAGGCGCGCCGGCACGTACTTGAAGGTCTGCGACATGAACGTGAAGTACCACTCCGGTCGGATCCCGCTCGGCGCGGACGCGAAGGGATCCGCCTTCTCGCCGAGCTCCCACGGGAAGAACGTCGCCAGCACGACCAGCACGCCGAGCACGGCAAGCCAGACGAGCGCCTCGCGCAGCACGAAGTGCGGGTAGAAGGGCATGTGGCGCACCGGCCGCCTTCTGCCGCCCTGGGGCTCGCTCATGCCGTGGAGCTGGACGAGGGCAAGATGGACGAGCAGGAGGAGCGTCGTCGCCAGCGGCAGGAGCGCCACGTGGAACCCGAAGAACCGGGTGAGCGTCGCACCGCCCACGTTCTCGCCGCCGCGCAGGACGAAGCGCAGCGCCGGACCCACGACGGGCACCTCCCCGACGATGTCGGTGCCCACCTTGGTGGCGAAGAACGCGAGCTGGTTCCACGGCAGCAGGTAGCCGGAGAAGCCGAAGGCGAGCGTGCACCCGAGGAGCCCGCAGCCCGTGAGCCACGTCACCTCGCGCGGCGGCCGATAGGCCTTGAGGAAGAACACGCTGAAGAAGTGCGTGAAGACGCCGGCGATCATCAGGTTCGCGGCCCAGGCGTGCACCGACCGCACCAGCCAGCCGAAACGGACGTGCCCCATGATGAAGCGCACGCTCTCGAACGCCGAGTCGGGCGCAGGACGGTAGTAGAGCAGCAGCAGGATGCCGGTCGCCACCTGCACGCCGAACAGGAAGAGGCTGACGCCCCCGAAGTAGTACCAGATGGAGCGCTCGACCGGCACGAGCTTGTGCGCGAGGAAGTCCCGCACCGCCCGCACGCGCAGCCGGTCGTCGAGCCAGGCTCCGATTGCCGCGGTCATGCGCGTCGGCTCACCACCACCTGATCGCCCCGCACCGCCACCTCGAACGCCTCGAGGGGCCGCGGGGGCGGACCCGCCACGTTGCGGCCCGTGAGGTCGAAGCGCCCGTTGTGACAGGGGCACCAGATCAGCTCGAGGTCCTTGCGGTACTGCACCGTGCAGCCGAGGTGCGTGCACACCGCGGAGAAGGCGCGCAGCTCGCCGCCGGTTAGCCGCACCACGATCGCTGGCCGATCCCCGAAGCGCACCACCTTTCCCGAGCCGGGGGGAAAGTCGCGGAGCGGCCCCACCACCGCCGTTCCGACGGCGGCCTCGGGCTGGTCGGCGGGCGTGACGTACCGGATGATCGGGTAGAGGAGGACACCGAGCAGCGAGCCGCTGCCGAGCGAGAGCAGCCAGTTGATGAGTCGTCGCCGCGACAGACCGTCCTCGTTGGCCATCCCGCGCACCCCTCAGAGGTCGAACCGCTTCGTCAGCCGGAACACCACGATCGTCGCCCGGTATTCGTTCGCGGGCAGCACGCGCTCGCGGTAGTCGATCATGCGCAGCTCGATCCCCGGCTCGATGAACGGGTGGAGCCAGGTGAGAAACAGCCCGCCGTCGACCCGCCGCAGGTCGAAGGCCGTGCGCCGCCCCGGGCCCACCTCGAGGTGCGGCCGCAGCGTGTCGGTCGAGTCGACGTAGAACACGTCGGAGCCCGACGCGAACTTCTGCCCGAGCAGCGAGAACTCCCAGCGCAGCGAGCCCGTCACCACGTCTTCGCTGCCCTGCTGCACCGAGAGCGTGCGGTCGTAGAGCGGGCCGACGAGGATGTCGGCGCGGTCGCTCAGGTCGCGCCGGGTGAAGCTCGTCATGAGGCTGAGCCCCGCACGCGGCGTGAGCGTGAGCGCGACCCCGTTGCCGAAGCTCTGCGCGCTGCCCGCGAAGCTCGCGTTCTCGCGGCTGTCGGCGACGAGCTGGTAGCTGAGCGACAGCCACTCCCACGGCGCGAGCCGCACCCCGGCGGCCGCCCGGTTGACGAACGTGAGCACCGCCTCGCGGCCGGGAAGCGGCGGAATGCGGTTGGGGTCGCCGGGCACGAGCAGCGGATCGTCGATCTGGACGTTCTCGTACCGCGCCCAGAGGTTCACGGCCGACCACGGCCGGTAGTTGAAGCTGCCGACGGCGCCCACCGTGTCGGTCGCGATCTTCTCGCCGCTCAGCGACAGGTTCGCGTCGCGGTGGGCGTAGCGGACGCCGCCCCGCAGCGTGAGGTCCTCGCGCGGCTCGTACTCGACGTCGCTGGTGACGCTGTGGACGCGGAGCTGGTCGCCCGTGGCGGTGGCGAACGGGCCGAGCACGCTGTTTTCGGCGAGCGAGCCGGACTGCGTGCGCTCGTTGTAGCGGTAGGCGACGTTCAGGAGCACGTCGCGCGTGACGGCGAGCGTGCCGCCGAGGTCCACGATGTGCGTGCTGAGCGCCGCCGAGCCGTGCTGGACGGCGCTCGCGGTGGTGGGCGTCGGCGATGGCGCCGTCGTCGCCGTATACAGACTCTGCCCCGTGAACCCGAGGGACGCGTGGCTGTAGAAGTACCCGCCGGTGAGCTCGAGCCGCTCGCCGATCGGCCGGCGCAGCCGCACGGTCGTCGCCGGGATGTCGAGGTGCTCGTCGCGGGTGGTGTGGTTGGCGAAGAGCTTGGAGCCGTCCGTCGGGTCGAGGCCCCCCGGGTCGAGGGGGTTACCGAGCGTCAGCGCGCGATCGACCCGCCGGTACTCCTGCTGCAACATGACGTCGGTGCCGAGCGCGCGGAAGTCCGTGCCCACGAGGCCGACGTGCGTGGTGGTATCGAGCGGGGCGGTCACGACGAACGTGTCGCCGCCGGGGATGAACACCGTCGAGCTGGCGTCGCCCTCGCGCTGGTAGAGCCGATAGCCGAGGCGCAGCACGGGGAGATCCGGGGCGTGGATGGCGAGGTCGACCGTGCCGTCGGTGCGCCGCGTATTGAACTGGTGCAGGTCGTTGATCTGCACGTCGCCCGGGACCGGCTTCGCGAACTCCTCGGGGACCGCATAGAAATACTGCGAGCGGGTGAAGCGGGCGCTCAGATCGAACCAGCGCCGATTCGCCGCCGTCAGCACGAAGTGCGACACAGGCTCGTCGCCCGGGGTGTCGACCTCGAGGTGGAAGCGATCGAGCGGCCCCCCGGGGGCTCGCGCGCGCCCGTCGGTGAAGAAGCTGAACAGCCGGGCACCCTCGCGGAAGTTGTAGTCCTCGCGGTACTTGGCTTGGGCGCCGTCCACATCGACCAGGCGATAGCCGGCGGTCACCGCGCCGTCGAGCGCGAAACCGCCGAGAAGCCCCGGCACGTCCTCGGCACGCGCCGCCGTCGCGAGCAGGGCGGCGAGCACGAGCAGAGGAGGCAGCACCCGGGGCATTCAGCGCTCCAGGAAGCGGGGATCGACGTTCGATCCGTGGATCGCCACGTGGCAGCGCGTGCAGTCGCGGAAGCTCGGCTGCACGTGGCTCGCGGGCGTGACCGTGTGACACTCGTAGCAGAGCTGCGCCACCTGCTGGCGGATGAGCAGGTGACGGTTGACGCTCCCGTGCGGGTCGTGGCAGCGGGCGCAGCCCTCGGCGAGCACGGCTTCGTGCTCGAAGACGAACGGGCTTTCGAGGTCGCCGTGGCAGCGGAAGCAGGTGCGGTTGTTGACGCCGCGGAGCGCCGCGGGATTCGGACCGCCGTGCGCGCGGTGGCAGTCGAGGCAGCCGAGCACGCCCTCGTCGACCTGGTGATGCTCGGGCAGCGCGAACTTCGCGCGGATTTCGAGATGGCACCCGTAGCAGAGCTTCGGCGGGTCCGCCTTGAGGAGATGCGCGCTGCCCGCCCGGTGCGGGTCGTGGCAGTCGGTGCACGCCACGGCCGAGGCGGCGTGCTCGCTGCGCCGGAAGTCGAACCGGTGCTCCTCGCCGCCGTGGCAGGCGAGGCAGACCGCGGAGCGCTCGCGCGCCGAACGCGTGGGGGCGAAGCTCTCGAGCCCCCCGACGCCCTTGCCGCCGCCCGCCTCGGCGTGCGCCGAGCCCGGCCCGTGACACGCCTCGCAGCCGCGCTGCGCCTCGGGCCGCGTGGCGGCGGCGAGCGGCACCGCGTGCGGCGTCTTCTCGTACGCGTCTGCCAGATCGGCGTGGCAGGCCGCGCAGGTGTCGGAGCCGACGTAGGTGGGGGCCGCGGCTGCTGCAGGCGCGGCGGCCCGCGCCCGCCCGGCGGCGATGGCGAGCAGCAGCCCCGCGGCGAGGACGGCGCGCCTCATGGCGGATTGAACCCCGCCGCGTGCCGGTGACACGGCAGACACGAGAACGTGTAGTGCCCCTGCGGTCCGCTGCCGTCGGCCCGGTAGAACTTGGTGGTCGTGTGGCAGACCTCGCAGATGCCGGTGCCCGGCTGCGAGGCGCTGGCGAAGCTGCCGTCGAACTGCCCGAGCACGTTGTCGAAGACGATCGGGACGAGCCCGCCCTGTGAGCGCTCGATCCGGTCGAGGACGAGGTCGCTGTTGTCGGTGCCGTGCGGGTCGTGGCACTGGGTGCACGGGAAGGGCGGCACGCCCGGCGGGGCGTGCGTCTGGTTCGTGTGACACTCGGCGCAGGCGGGTACCGTCCGGTGGCCGACGCCCGGCGTGGCCACCACCGCGGCGTGGCAGCCGCTGCAGTCGAAGCTCGCGCTGTGGAGGTTCGCCTTGGCAAAGCGCGCCGCCTCCGCGGGGTGGCAGATCCCGCAGTTCTGCTCGGTCGCCACCGGCTGGAAGCCCGCCTCGTGGTCGTGGCAGACGATGCAGCTCTCCGTGAAGTGCGCCATGCCGCGGCCGTCGGCCCGGTAGACCTGCGTGTGCCGATGGCATACCTCGCACAGGCCCTTCCCGGGTCGAGCCGGGTCGGTGAAGCCTCCCGGAGCCGCCCCGCTCTCGCTCGTGTAGACCACGGGCACGAGCCGCCGCGGTCCGGTGCGGAACACGCTCGTGCGGATCAGGTGGAGGTTCGTCGAGCCGTGCGGGTCGTGGCAGCCGACGCAGTTGCGAAGCGGTCTGCCCGGGCGCTGCGGGCCGCGGGCCGGATGGCGCAGCGCCGTGTGGTGCGAGCCGCAGCTCCTGAGGATCGCCCGGTGACCGAGCCCCACCCGTCCCGGCCGGCGGTCGCGGTGGCAGTCTTCGCAGCCGACGCTCGGCGCGTGGCCCCCGGTCGTCGCGGCGAGCGTCGCCTCGTCGACGTGGCAGCGGCCGCAGACGTCCACCTCGGCCGCCAGCGCCGGCACGGCCGTCGCCACCCACGCCACGAGCAGCACCCCCCCGCTGCGCACTGAATGCCTCTACCGGAAGTTTCTTTCGCGGATCAATCCCCTGGCCCTTTCTTCCCAGTCCTGCGCATTCTTTCTCACTTTTGCATCGGCTGGGCGGCTTTGCGCCGCGTTCGAGTTCTGCTAGAGGGGCCAGGAGCAAAGGAGGAGCCATGAGCGTGACGGGACGCATGGGCATCGCCGCTCTCCTCGTCGCAGCGCTGCCGCTCGCCGCCCAGGCGGTGAGCGACGAGACGAAGGCGCTCTACGACAAGGACTGCAAGACCTGCCACAGCATCGCCGGCGAGGGCGGGAAGATGGCGAAGCTCGGCGGACCGCTCGACGACGTCGGCCTCAAGCGCGACGCGGAGTGGCTGCGGGCGTTCCTCAAGGATCCCAAGTCGAAGATCCCCAACGCAAAGATGCCCGCGGTGAAGCTCACCGACCAGCAGCTCGAGGACATGGTCGCGTACCTGCTCACCCTCAAGAGCGCACCGCCCAAGTAGGCCGCAGGCCGGCAAGCCGTTTGCACGCTCCTGTCAGCATGCGCCGCCTCGCCACGATCACGGGCGTCGTGCTGGCCCTTGCCGCCCCGGTCGCGGGGGCCGAGACCGGCACGGTGAGCGGCACGGTGCGCGTCGACGGCCCGGTGGCGCCGCGCCCGCCGCTGCCGGTCTACAAGCATCGCGAGGTGTGCGGCGACGGCGTCCCCGACGACCGCCTCGTGGTGAGCGCAGCGGGCGGGGTTCGCTACGCCGTCGTGAGCATCGAGGGCGTACACGGCGGGCGGCGGCCCGAGCGGGACGTGACCATCGACCTCGACAACCGCGGCTGCCGCTTCGAGCCGCACGTCCAGACGGCCGAGGTCGGCCAGTGGCTCGAGCTGCGCAACAGCGATCCCATCCTGCACAATGCCGATGCGCGCATCGGCTCCGACACGCTGTTCAACGTCGCGTTGCCGCCGGGGCGGCGCGTGCGCAAGCCGCTCGCCCGTCCCGGGCTCGTCGCGATCACGTGCGACGTGCGACACACCTGGATGCGCGCGTACGTCGTCGTCGCCGACGATCCCTACCACACGGTCACCGACGCGGCGGGCGAGTACGAGATCCGCGACGTGCCGCCGGGACACTACACGCTGCGCGTCTGGCACGAGGAGCTCGGCGTGCGCGAGCAGCCGATCGTAGTCGAGGCGGGCAAGCCCGTCGCCGTCGACGTGCACTACCCGGCGCCCACCGCGGCACCGGAGGCGCCGCGATGATCCGCACGATCGTGGCGCTCGGCCTGGCGCTCGCCGCCGTTGCGGTGGGCGCGGAGGAGCAGGCCGCCGTGAAGGGCATCATCACCGCGGGGCCCGCGCCGGGCAGCCCGGTCGCCGATGCCGTCGTGCTGATCGACGGCCCCTCGATCCCCGCCCCGGCCGACGCCCCGCACGCCGTCATCGATCAGCGCCACGAGACGTTCGTCCCGCACGTGATCGTCGTGCCGGTCGGCACCACCGTCGACTTCCCCAACCACGACCCGGTGCTCCACAACGTCTACTCCGCCTCGCCCGCCAAGCGCTTCGACCTCGGCATGTACGGCGAGGGCGAATCGCGCAGCGTGCGCTTCGATGCGCCGGGCGTCGTGCGGGTGGGCTGCAACGTCCATCCCAAGATGGAGGCGTTCGTGGTCGTGCATACCAACCCGTGGGCAGCGGTCACCGATGCGCATGGGGCGTACACGATCACCGGCGTGCCGCCGGGCCGGTACACGGTGCGCGTCTGGCACGAGAGCCGCGGCGGCCGCGAGGTGCCGATCACGCTGCGCGCTGGCGAGGTCCTGCCGCTCGACCTCCGCCTCGAGCCGCCGCGCTGACGCCCGCGCGTCACCCCGACAGCAGCGCGCGCGCGGCCGCGAGGCCCGCGTAGGCGGAGATATCGACCGGCCCGGCGGGCGCCTCGAGCGTGGGGGCGGCGAGCAGCAGCCCCTCGATGCCGGGCGCCGTGAGACCGTGGCGCTCGACGGGCGCCCACATCCAGCTGAGCGTCTGCGGCGCCGCGACATACTGGTAGGCGCTCCACTCGACGCAGGCGTCGAGGTCGGCATAGAAGCGGCCGAGGTAGGCGATCGCGGCGTCGAGCGCCGCCCGGGCCGCCGGCCACGGCTGGCCCATGGTCGTTCCGCCGTCGAAGAACCGTGCCACCACGAGGGAGAGGAGGTGCTTGCCGGGGGGCGCCGCCCGCCGGCTCCCGAGCGACGGTAGGTGATAGCCGCCGGCGTAGCGGCGCGCGCCCGGGGGGCCGGCGAGGAAGCGGTTCCATCCGGGATGATCGTCGGGCCGGCCCGTGGCGCGCACCGTCGGCAGCCGCTTGAGCCCCGCCTGCCAGCCGACCAGGTCGGCGCGGTGGCGACGGAGGGCCTCGGCCGCCGCCACGAAGTCCGGAGGAAAGCGCCGCGCGTCGACCAAGTCGAACAGCTCCCACACGGGGTAGGTGCAGACGACCGCCGGGGCCGCGATCTCGCGCACGAGGTTGGCCCGATCGACGGCGACGACCCCGCACGCGCGCCCGCCATCGACGACGATCTCGACCGGCTTCCACCCGAGCGCGATCTCGCCGCCGCGCGCGCGGATGGCGCGCGCCCAGGGCTCCATCACCCCCTGCATGCCGCCCGCCTCCGCGTCGTCGGCCACGTGCGGCGGCCCCGTCGCACGCTGGAAGAACTGCATGAAGCGCCCGACCGACGCCTCCGCCGGACGCGGGTGGAAGATCACCGCCGCCATCAGCAACAGCGCGCGCCGCACGCCGGGGTGGCCAACGTGCGTCTCGACCCAGGCCCCGAGGCGGACCGGGAGCGCGGCGCGCACCTCGCCCGCATCCGCCCGCGCGAAGCGGGCGAGCACCGCCCCGAGCTCGGCGAGGCCGTCGGGCGGACACTCGAAGCAGTCCCGCGCGGCGGCGAGGAAGCCCGCCCCGCCCCACGCGCCGCCGTCGAGCACGACGCCGTCGTCGAGCCGGTGGACGCGCAGCGGCCGCGCGATCGGCCGCACCGCGACCTCGACTCCGGCCTCGCGGGCGGCCTCGGCGCCGTAGTGCCAGGCGAACTCGCAGTCGCCGACGCCGTGTCCGTCGCGGTGGCCGAAGTCGATCCAGAAGCCGTCCGCCGTCGGCACCGCCCCGCCGCGGCCGCCGACCGCGTCGGCGGCCTCGAGAATCACCACCCGCCGCCCGTGCCGCACGAGGATGGCGCCCGCGACGAGCCCCGCCAGGTCGCTTCCGACGATGACGACGTCCGCCGCGGCCGCCCGCTCCATGCGCGCGCTCCGCGTACCGCACTCGCCAGGCGCGCGTCCAGCGCTAGGAGCCTGTCCGAGTAATCGACGCAAGCGAGGCGGCGAAGGGGCGAGCGAGAGCGGCAAGCGCAGCGACGACCGAGGAGGCGTAGCCCGAGCTACGCCGCACGAGGGAGGAGCGAGCACGCCGCTCGCAGCCGTCCATTCGCCGCCGTAGCCGGAGCATTACTCGGACAGGCTCCTAGCCAAGCGGGCAGAGCCGGCGCGCGAGCGCGACCAGCCGCCTCGCCTCGACGGGCTTGACGCAAAAGGCCTGCGCGCCCACGCGGTATGCGGCCTGCTCGCGGGCAGCCGGCGCGGCCGTGAGCACGATGATCGGCGTGTGCGCGGTCTCGGACCGCTCCCGCAGCAGATGGGCGGTCGTGAACCCGTCCATCCCCGGCATCATGAGGTCGAGCACGATGAGATCCGGGACGCCCGCGGCGAGCGCGGCGAGCGCCTCGTCGCCGGAGCCGGCGGTCACGGTGCGATAGCCCGCCTGCTCGAGAACCTTGGCACAGATGAGCCGGATGTCCGGATGGTCGTCGACGACCAGGACCAAAGGCTTGCGCCCCGGAGTGTGCGCCGGCTCGGGCATTGCCGCCGTCGGAGTATCGGCCGGCGGCACGCGAGGCTTTAGCGGCGACCGTCACCTCCGAGGGCGCCGGCGTCAACGGTGTGCCACCCCACGCCTGGCACGCTGGGCAAGCCCCGGGCTGGGATGCGGTACGGGGTTTGCTGGTTGCCCTGCTATGATCTTGCGCTCCCGCGCCGCCCGGGCGCCGTCGACGGTCCCCTTCGAGACCCTCGTCGAGAACAGCCCGGCGGTCGCCTTCCTCAAGGACGCCGCCGGCCGCCACCTCTACGTCAACCCCGCGTTCGAGCGGGTCTTCGCGCGGCCGCGCGCGTGCGCCTTGGGGCTCAGCGACGCCGAGCTGTTCCCGCCGGAGGTCGCCCGCGAGCTCCAGGACCACGACGCCCGCGTGCTCACCGGCGACGAGACCGTGGAGCTCGACGAGACCGTTCCCGCTGCCGACGGAACCCCCCGCCACTGGCGCGTCTTCAAGTTCCCCGTTGCCGGCGCGCGCGGTGAGCGGCTGATCGGCGGCATGGCAGTCGACGTCACCGCCGAGCGGCAGGCCGCGGAGGCGCTCCGGCAGGCGAGCCGGGCCGCCGCGGACGTAGCCCGGATTCGCTCCGAGTTCATCGCCAACGTGAGCCACGAGCTGCGCACACCGCTCAACGTGATCCTCGGGTTCACCGACCTCGTCCTCGAGACCGCGCTCACCGACGAGCAGCGACGGCACCTCGAGACCGTGCGCCTCGCCTCGCTCGATCTGCTGCGGCTGATCGGCGACATCCTCGACCTCTCCACGATCGATGCGGGCCGGCTCGCGATCGCCCCGGTGCCGACCGCGCTCGACGCGCTGCTGCGCGCGGCGCTCGAGCCCCTGACACTGGTCGCCCGGCAGAAGGGGCTCGCGCTCACCTGGGCGGTCGATCCAGCCGTCGGCGATCCGGTGCTCGTCGATCCCGTGCGCCTGCGGCAGGTGCTTGCGAACCTGGTGGGCAACGCGCTCAAGTTCACCGAGCACGGCGCCGTGACGGTCGCCGTCGCCCGGGACGCATCGGCCGGCGCGACGACGCTCCATTTCACCGTCGCCGATACGGGCATCGGCATCGCGCCCGAGCGCCAGCGGGCGATCTTCGAGCCGTTCGTGCAGGGCGACGGCTCGACCACCCGTCGTCACGGCGGCACCGGGCTCGGTCTCACGATCGCCGCCCGGCTCGTCGAGCTGATGGGCGGCGACATCTGGGTGGAAAGCACGCCCGGGCACGGGAGCACCTTCCACTTCACGGTGCGCCCGGCTCCCGGCGATCCCTGCTAGGCGGCGTCCCAGCGCTGCGAGAGCGCCGGCCATCCCCTTCCCGCCAGCGACAAGGACCACCGGGGCCCCGGCCCCAGCGCGGCTGGCATGCCGCCTGCTGGCCCGACGGTCATGACGACGCTGCACCGACTGCTCGTCGGTCTCGACGGCTCGCCGCTCGCCGAGACGATCCTCGGCGCAGCGGCCGGTCTCGCCGCGCGGCTGCACGCCGAGGTGACCCTGCTCCACGTGACCCCGGTGCCCGAGCGGCCCGCCGTGCCCGATCCCGAGGCCGCGCTCGACCGCATGTTGGCCGAGGAGACGCGACGGGCGCGGCGCTACCTCGAGGACGTGGCGCGGCGGCTCGCACGAGACGGCCTTGCGGTGCGCACCGTCGTCGCGGCCGGCGAGCCCGCCGCGGAGATCGTGCGCTACGCCGAGCAGGCGCGCATCGACCTGATTGCGCTCGCGACACACGGGCGCACCGGTGTCGGGCGCTGGCTGCACGGCAGCGTCGCCGAGGCAGTGCTGCACACGGCCACCGTGCCGCTGCTGCTCCTGCGCCCGCCGCGCGAGGGGGCCGCGCCCACCTTCGCGCTGCGGCGCCTCGTCGCGCTGGTCGACGGGTCCCCGACGGCCGAGGCGGCGCTTCCGGTCGCGGAAGATCTCGCCCGCCACCTCGGAGTTCCGCTCGTGCTCCTGCGCGTCGTCGAGCCCATCGACCTCGCCTTCGGCGCCGATCCCTACGGCGGCGCCTACGTGGACCAGGCCCGCATCCTCGAGGAGCTCAGGAAGGCAGCCGAGGGCTATCTCGCGACGCTCGCCGCGCGTCTGCGCGACCGGGGAATCGTCGTCGAGACGCTGGCGCCGGTCGGCGCCGCCGTCGACACGATCCTCGGTGTGGCCCGCGAGGACCCCGCCAGCCTCCTCGTCCTCGGCACCCACGGCCGCACGGGCTGGCGCGCCGTGGCGCTCGGCAGCGTCGCCCGCCGCGTCGTGCTCGCGGCAGAGGTCCCGGTCCTGGTCGTGCGACGGAGCTAGCTCCTAGCGCCCGCGGACGGCGGGCGCCGCCGCGCGGTCGTACACGGCAGCGCGACCCCATCGCTCCGCCGCCCGCCGGAGCGCGTCGTGCTGCGACGGCCCCACGGGCTCGGGGGGGCGCAGGATCGCGCCGAGGCCGTCCGGCTGCCCGCCGCCGCTCGACGCCGCGCGCCACAGCTTCGAGACAAACAGCACTAGCGACGCTGGAATGGCGCTCATCGCTGCCCGCCGTGCGGTGCGAGAAGGATGCCAGCGATTCACGGCGGATCGACGGGCGGTTCGCTCCTGCGCGTGCAAGGAGAACGCCGGGCGTCCGTCGCGCCTGCGAGAACGCAGGCCTAATCGACGCCGCCGGGCTCCACCCCGAGGGCCCGAAGCTCGCGGCGCGCTTGCATGCGCAGCCCGCGGACGGCGGCCTCGGCCGTCTCGCGCAGCCGGTCGCGGTCGGCGAGCGTGAGCCCCTCGACGGGAATCGGCGATCCCACTTCGAGCACGACGGGTCCGCTCCGCAGCTTGAGGCTGCGCGGCGGCCAGACCCGCCGCGTCCCCGCAATGCCGACCGGGAGGACGGGCAGGCCCCAGGAGACCGCGGTGACGAAGGCTCCCTTCTTGAACGGATGGAGCGCCCCGTCGCGCGACCGCGTCCCCTCGGCGAAGAAGATCATCGACACCTCGGCCGGCCGGCGCGCCATCTCGGCGCGGATGCGGGCCACGTCGCCCTCGGTGTCCGCGCGCACCACCCGCACGTTGCCGGTGCGCAGCAGGGCGCGGCCGAAGACGGGGATGGCGATGATCTGGCGCTTGATCACCCAGCGCAGCGGAAGCGGCGCGAGCCCGACCGTCAGCACCACCGGGTCCCAGGAGCTCTCGTGATTGGCGACCACGACGTACGCCCGCCCTGGCTTAAGGTGCTCGCGTCCGTGCGTCAGCACCTGCGTGCCCACGAGCCGCACGCAGAGCCGCGCGTAGCCGACGTAGACGGCGTCGATCCATCGCCGGGGCGCTCGCGCGAGCGCGAACGCCAGCGCCGCGGCACTGGCGAGCAGCAGCGCCGGTGGCAGAAGCAGGAGGCCAGCCACCGTGCGCCACGCCGTATCGAGGCACGCCCCCGGCGAGGCGGGCGCGCGCACGACCTCCGCCGCTGCCGCGCGGCCCGGGGGCTCCGCCACGGAGGACGCCTACGCCCGTTCCCGCGGGTCGGGGATGTACCCGAGGACGATCGCCCAGCTCGGATGCCCGTGCCGACAGATGTCGGCGTTGGCGGAGATCCAGCAGCCGTCCGTCGTGGCACAGCGCCCGTCGTCGAGCCACTGCGTGACGGTCTCTGCCGTCGGCGGATCGGTCGTCGGCTCGGGCCAGAAGGGACGCTCGGGGCTCGTCATGGCAACTCTCCTCGCAGGACGATTGCAGCCGCGCGGCACGCCTACTCCCGTCGGCGGGCGCTGGCAAGACCCGGCGGGCTCGGGCGCGGCCCCGGCGGCGCCGGCGGCGGGATCGGCGGCGGCGGGCGCGGCTGCGGATTCTCGGGGTGCCCGAAGGGATCCACCACCCAAAAGCTAATCATCGGCGCCGCGGATGTCAGCGCACCGGGTGGATCAGAAGCGCATCGCGTCCAGGAATTCGAGATTGACGAAACCCTTGACCGCGCAGCCCTCCGCACCTGCGGGCACGTCGATGGCGACGGTGCCGCGCACGCCGAGGCTCGACGCGAGCACCGCGGGTCCACCCCCCGTCGGCTCCTGCGCCCCGCCGGCGGTAAAGAAGCTCACGAGCAGCGTGCCGCCTCCCGTCGTCGGATCGGGCGCGAACGCGAACGACCCCGAGTCCGTGTCGAGGAACGCGCGGCCGCCGTCGTTCGGGACGGCGACGACGGCGCACGGGGTCACGTCCGTAAGCGCGAGTGGGCCGGCGGCCGCCTGCTGCGGCGAGATCTTGTACACGGAGAGCAGGCTCGCCACCGTACCATCGAGGACGGTGACGTAGAGCACGCTGCCGTCGGTGTGCACCTGGAAGAAGTCGGTGATGTTCGGGGAGAGCGCCAGCGGCGACGGCCACGCCCGGTACACGCCGCCTCCGGTGGTGAAGCCGCCGGTGAAGTCGGCATAGACGACGGGACCGCTGCGCGTGGCGGCCACCTCGAGGTCGTTCGTCGGGTCGAGGTCGTCGTTGCAGGCGTCGAGGCCCTCCACGGCATCGAGCCGCTCGAGCAGCATCGTGGCCGCGCCCGTGGTGCGGCTTACCGCGACGAGGCTTTCCTCCGCCGTTCGCAGACAGCGCGCCGGCGTGATCACGTCGTGATACTCGGCGAGGTAGAGGCTGCCGCCCGGGGCGTGGTCGCAGGCGAGATGCATGGTGCAGGACGTCGTCCGGTAGAGGATCGACGCCCCGGTGCGCACGCCGCCCGGCGCGAGCGCAAGGGCGAGCACGCCCACGGTGCGATCGGCGCCGCTCGTGTCGGTGAAGACGTCGTCGGAGAGGAGGTAGAGGTTCTGGCCGTCACTGCACAGGTCGACGGGATCGAACGTCGTCTGGCCGCCCGGCAGACAGACCCCGCTGCTGCAGTCGCTCCCGACGACGCACGGATCCCCGCTCCCCTGGCAGAGGCCCACCGTGTTGTCGACCGCGAAGCGGGTGCCGTCGGGCGCGATGCCGAGCGGCGCACCGAGGGCGTTCAGGTAGAAGAGCGTGCCCCGAGCTTGCGTGGGACCGGTTGCGGGCGCGGCGCCGCCGAAGCCGTGGGCGAGGACCTCGACCACGGGGGCGTTGCGCGCCGAGGCGACGGCGGTGAGCGTCGCGGACTGATGCCCCGGCGCCCCGGGTGCGAAGGTGACGGTCACCGTCTGCGCGCCGCCGGGGCCGAGGTCGAGGGTCGAAGGGGTCACCGCGAAAGCGGGCGTGCTGGCCGCAAGCTCGACCTTGAGCTGGGAGGTGGCTGCCGTGTCGAGGTTGCGCACGACGAAGCTCCGCGTCGCCGCCGCGCCGAGGGCGACCGCACCCAGCTCGAGCGCCTGGTCGGCGTCGAGCCGGAGCAGCCCCGGCGTGCGTCCCGGGTCGAGCGCCGGCGTCGCGTACAGCGTCGTCTCCGCCGTCGCCGTGCGCTGCCCGTCGCTCACCGCGAGCCGTACGACCACCGAGCCCGTGCCCGCGGCATAGACGTGCGTCGCCTCGGGCCCGGCGGCCGTCGCGCCGTCGCCGAAGTCCCAGGTGTAGGTGAGCTCGTCCTGGTCTGGATCGACACTGCGCGAGCCATCGAAGGTCATGGGGACGCCGGGGAAGACGACGTTGCCGCTCGCGACCAGGGCGGGGATCGGCGGCCGGTCCGGTGCCTCGGTGACGTGGAAGCGCACGCGATCGACGTCCCGCACGGGCTTGCCCCCTCCCTGGGACGCCACGGCGAGCCGGAGCTGATTTGCGTGGCGGCCTGGGGCGAGGAGGGCGCGATCGAGCCGCGCGCGCATTCCGACCGTCGCGCCCGCGTCCACGATCGGCGTGAACCGCCCCGTGACGTCGCGGCCGTCGAGGTGCGCGTGGAACGTCGCGGGGTCGGCGGCGCCGCTCCCGGCGTTGCCGAAGCGCACGATGACGTTGACGAACGGATGTGCCGGCACCGTGCCGTGATCGACGGGTGTCACCACCCGCAGGAGCGCGTTCGTGCGGCGGCGCTTGCCGTCTGCACGCCCGAGACCGAGCAGCCCCGTGAGCGCGAGCAGGAGCGCGAGGCGCGCCGGCCGGCGGCGCGAGCGGATCACGTCGGGAAGGCGGAGCACCCGGCGTGCCACGGCCGCCCGCGCCCGGTCGGTGCTCTTGCGGCGATGGCACTGCGAGACCCGCCGCGCCTCGTGCATCCCTGCGAGCGCCTCGCCCGAAGGGCGCATGCGGGCTGGCCTCGCCTCCCGACGGTCGCTACAAGGAGCGCCATGGGCACCGATCGCCCGCTTGCGCTCTCGGGGCTCTTCGGCCCGGGCAGCGCGGACATGACCGCGCACACGCCGCATGCGCATCGCCTGGGCATCACGGTAGTGGAAACGGGACCGGGCTTTGCGGTGCTGCGGCTCCCCTATCGGCCCGAGCTGCTCGGTGACCCGGCCCGCGGGGTCGTCTTCGGCGGTGCGGTGACGACGCTCCTCGACCAGGCCTCGGGACTGGCGGTCGCCTGCTCGCTCGAGACGCTGCGGCCGATCGCGACCATCGACCTCCGCGTCGACTACCTGCGCGCGGCCGCCCCCGGCCTCGATCTTTACGCGCGCGTCGAGTGCTACCGGCTCGCGCGCGCTGTCGCCTTCGTCCGCGGCCTCGCCTACGAGCGCGGACCCGAGGATCCGTTCGCGAGCTGCCTCGGCACCTTCATGCTCGGGAGCTGAGCGGGCTCAGGGAAAGGCCGTGAAGAACGTAGGTCCAGCGATCGTGCCCCATCCGGTCACGAGATCGTAGCCGCGGTGGGCCCGGAAGCCGCGCGCCCCGGCGATCGCGTTCGACCCCGAGGCGATGTCGTGGAGGACGGCGGGGCCGCCGCGGCGCTGCGCGCGGCCGAGCCGGTAGAGCCGGTCGTTCAGGAAGCCGACGCGCTCGCCGCGCAGCTCCTCGAGGCGGGCGACGGCCCCCGCCCACGCGGGCGCTGCCGCGCTCGTGCCGCCGATGCAGCAGCGCACCACGCCCTGATACCCGAGGGGATAGATCACGGCAGCCGGAAAGGCGACGTCGGGCACCGTGCGGCGCGCGCTGCCGCGCTGGTAGCGGGGCCGCGGTACCCCGCTCACGCCGCCGCCGCTCGCCCCGTCGGCCTCGCGCCAGGCGACCTCCGTCCCGTAGCCCTGCGCGATGCCGTTGGCGTCGAGCACCGGCATCGGGGTCGTGCCGCCCACGGCGGTCACCCACGGCGAGGAGGCGAACGGATCGAGCCCGTGGCCGGGGCACGAGCGGGGTCCGCGATCGCCCGACGCCACGAGGACCGTCTGGCCCTGCGCAGCCGCCTGGCGGAAGAGCCGGAGCGCCGTCGCGATGAAGGGGCCCGCGCCGCCGCCGGGGCAGATCGCGAGCGAGAGAGTGATGACGTCGACGTCGGGGCGATCGACCAGGGTCGCGAGCGCCCCGACGAGCCCGGGACCGGCCGCGAGCACGATCCGCGCCCCGGGCGCCACCGCGCCGGCCCATGTGACGTCGAGCGTCGCCTCGACCTCGGCCGCCGAGCCCGGCTCGCGGGACCCGCCCACCTGCTCGAGCGCGAGCGGCGGAAGCGCAAACCGCGTGCGGAAGGCGGCCACGTCGGCGGCGTCGATCTGGCTCACGCCGACGACGCCGATCGTGCGCCCGCGGCCGTCGACGAAGGCGCCGCCGGGGCTGCCGAGCCCGTAGATGCGGCTGAACTCCGCCGGCGTGAGCACCCAGCGGCCTCCCGCGAGCAGCGCCGGTCGCAGCCCGTCGGTGCGGTGATGGAAGACGACCGGCGGTGCAGCGGCGGGGTCGAGCACGGCGGTGACGACCCCCTCGAGCGTCCCCGGCACGGCGAGCGGGGCCGCCCCGGCGCACGCGACGAGCCAGCGGCTCGCAAACGGCCGCACGCGACAGCCCGCCGCACGCAGCCAGCGTCGCACGCGGCGCAGCTTTAGCCCAGGCGCGCCGAAGCGCCGGCCGAACTCGCGCGGGCCAATCCAGCGGCCGTGCTCGGGGCTCCGCAAATCGCGCTGGCGGGCGAGGAACGCCGAGAGCTCTGCGTCTGCGCGTCCGGCGAGCACCACGAGCTGCTCGAGCTGCCGCGCCGCCCCGGCGGCGTTGCCGGCAGCGAGGCAAAGGAGGAGCAGCGCGATCCGCACCCGGCCCTGGTAGGCGCGGCGCTCGCACGGGTCAAATGCCCGTCCGGTACCGCACGCCGGCCCGTTGTCGTGCACACATTGACATCGGGCTTCATCGCATGCCAGATGACGTGCCGCTCCGGTGAGCAAGCCTGGCAGCATCGTCGGCGGCGCGGCGCTCGCAGCGTGCCTCGCCTTGAGCCGCCTCGCGGACGCGGCCGCCCCTCCGACGCTCATCGTGAACACGGCCACCGACGCCGCCGAGAACTGCGGGGGCGCGGGCCCCTGCTGCACCGTGCCGTCGCGTCTCTGCACGCTGCGCGCGGCGGTGCAGGCGGCAAACGCCCATCCCGGCCCGGACACGATCGTCCTCATCCCGAACACCTACGTCCTCACGCTCGCGGGCCCCGCCGAGGACGGCGGCGCCGCGGGCGACCTCGACGTCGCCGAGGACCTCACGATCCAGGGGAGCCCGGGCACGGTCATCGACGGGAACAATGCGGCCCGGATCTTCCAGGTGCTCCCGGGGGCCACGCTCACGATCGCCGACGTCACGCTCCAGCACGGCAATGCGAACGCCGAAAACGAGCCCCCGGAGGCGGTCTGCCATCGCCGCGGCGGGGCCATCTGCGGGGCGGCCGTATTGCGGAGCTCCGTCGTGCAGGAGAACCAGGCCGACTTCGGCGGCGGGCTCTTCGGGTCCGTCAAGCTCGAGCTCGCCGGCACGGTGGTGCAGAACAACAAGGCGGTGAGCGGCGCCGGCGGAGGGGTCTACGTGGCCGACGGGGTCACCACCATCGCCGGGGGCGCGATCGCCAACAACACGAGCGCCGACAACGGCGGCGGCCTCTGTGCCCTCGCCGGTGCGGCGAAGCTCGCGGACACGGTGGTCACGGGCAACACGGCGACCAACGGCGGCGGTGTCGCGGTCGTCGGAACCGCCGGGCTCGCGCTCGCGCGGACCGCCGTCGTGCAGAACACGGCGCGGCTCACGGGCGGCGGTGTGGCGCTCTACGGCAGCACGCCCGCGACGCTCGCCAACGTCACGCTGAGTGGAAACAAAGCGGTGACGGGCGGGGGGCTTCACGTCGACGCCCAGGCCGGCGGCGCCGCGCTCAACAACGTCACGATCGGCGCCAATACCGCCACGAGCTCGGGCGGGGGTGTGGTCCCGGGGGCGAACGTCACGCTCTCGAACACGGTGCTCGGCGGCAACACTCCCGACGACTGCGCCGGCGGCACGCTCGCCTCGCGCGGGTTCGACTTCGTGCAGAAGCCGGGGACGGATTGCACGCTCTCCGGCGACGTGGTGGCGGGCACGGATCCGATGCTCGGCGCGCTCGACCCCGGCACGCACACGATGCCGCCCGCGCTCGGAAGCCCGTTGCTCGACGCGGGGAGCCCCGCTGCCCCGGGCAGCGGCGACGGTGCCTGCGAGGCAACCGACCAGCGCGGAGCCCCCCGCCCGCAAGCCGCCCGTGTCGACCCGACGCAGGTCGCCCAGCCCGCACGCTGCGACATCGGCGCGCACGAGAAGCCGCCGGTCTGCTGCAACGACCCGGACGGGGACCTCACCGACACCGACGGCGACGGCATCCCCGACCGCTGCGACCCCTGCCCGCTCGTCGCGAACGGGCCGCCGTACGACCAGGACGGGGACGGGGACGGCGTCGTCGACCGCTGGGACTGCTGCCCGCATTCCGACACGGCAGCGGGACCGGTCATCGCCTACGACCCGGATCGACGTCACCCCGACCTCGGCTGGGAGGCGGCGGGCTGCACGCTGCTCGAAGCGTGCCCGTGCGCGTTCGATCCCAAGGCCCCCGCGCTTGTCGCCGGCGACCTCGCCCTGCGGTTCCGAAGTCACAAGCAGTGGGTCGCCTGTGGGCACCGGTTCGTCCAGCGGCTCCACCGCCAGAGCACGCCTCGGACCCAGCTCGCCGCCGCGCGGGCGACGGTGCGCGCGGCAGTGAACGCGTCGTGCGGGGCGCGGCTGGCGGCGACCGCGGATCCCGACGGCGACGGCGTCCCGACGCGCGGCGGCAACGCGTGCGCATGCATGCGCACGCCCGACCTCGTGCGCAACGGAGCAGCGTGTGCGCAGCAGCAGACGACCGCGAAGCAGAAGAAAAGGAAGCCCCGCGTCGTGTCGCGGGAGAACCTCGCATGCGACCGCGTCGACTGCCACGACAACTGTCCCAAGACCTTCAACCCCGACCAGCTCGATCGGGACGGCGACGGTCTCGGCGACGCCTGCGACAACTGCCCCACGGTCGCCAATGCGGATCAGGCCGATGCCGACGGTGACGGCGTGGGCGACGCCTGCGACTGCTGTCCGGGCACATCGGCGGGCAAGAGCGTCGATGCGTTCGGCTGCACGATCGTGCAGGTGCCGAAGAAAGGCTGCAAAAGGCCCGGGGCGAGCAGGCACGGCACGTCACCGCGGGGCCGTGCGCCCAGCTAACGCACGACCGGTCGGTCGAGGCTGCGGTACTGGATCGCTTCCGCGAGGTGGGCGGTGGTGATCTCCGCCTCCCCAGCGAGGTCGGCGATCGTGCGGGCGACGCGCAGGATGCGCGTGTAGGCGCGCGCGGAGAGGCCGAGCCGTTCGCTCGCCACCTCGAGCAGCCGCTGGCCCGCCGGGCCGATGCGGCAGAAGCGCCGCACCTCGCGCCCGGCGAGGTGGGCGTTGAGGCCGCTTGCGTGGGCAGCGAGCCGCGCGCGCTGGCGGGCGCGGGCGGCCTCCACCCGCGCGCGCACCGCGGCCGAGCCCTCGGCGCCGCCGTCCTCGGCGGCGAGCTCGCCCACCGGCACGCGCGGCACCTCGACGTGCAGGTCGATGCGGTCGAGCAGCGGGCCCGAGACCCGCGCCCGGTAGCGCTCGAGCAGCGGCGGGGTGCAGCGGCACGGGTCGCCGGGATCGCCAAGCCGGCCGCAGGGACACGGATTCATCGCCGCGATGAGCTGGACGTCGGCAGGGAACACGACCGCGCCGGCGCCCCGGGCGACGGTGATGCGCCGCTCCTCGAGCGGCTGGCGCAGCGGCTCGAGGGCGTTGCGGCGGAACTCGGGCAGCTCGTCGAGGAAGAGCACTCCGCGGTGCGCGAGCGTGATCTCGCCCGGACGGATGGGGCTGCCCCCGCCGAGCAGCGCCGCGTCGGAGATCGAGCAGTGCGGGGCGCGCACCGGGCGCGCGGTCACCAGCGGCCCGCCGTCGAGGAGGCCCGCCACGCTGTGGATGGCCGTGACCTCGATCGCCTCCTCGAGCGTGAGCGGCGGCAGGATCGACGGCAGCCGGCGGGCAAGCATGGTCTTGCCGGAGCCCGGAGGACCCAAGAGCAGCACGTTGTGACCGCCCGCCGCCGCCACCTCGAGCGCCCGCTTGGCGTGCGCCTGCCCGCGGACATCGGCGAGGTCGCCAGCAGCAAGCGGTGCAGCCGCCAGCAGCGCCGCCGCGTCGACCGCGACCGGGGCGAGCGGCGCGTCGCCCCGGAGGTGGGCGACAGCCTCGGCGAGCGTCTCGACCCCGACCACCGGGGGAGCACCCGCGAGCGCCGCCTCGGGTGCGTTGGCCCGCGGGACGAGCAGCCCGCGGAGCCCCGCAGCACGCGCGGCCGCGGCCACCGGTAGCGCCCCGCGCACGGCGTGGACGCGGCCGTCGAGGCCGAGCTCGCCGAGCACGCACCAGGTCCCGAGATCGGGCAGCGCCGCCGTGCCCGCCGCAACCAGCACACCGAGCGCGATGGGGAGGTCGAAGGCGGCCCCCTCCTTGCGGATGCCGGCGGGGCCCAGGTTCACGGTCACGCGGCGGGAAGGATAGTCGAAGCCCGAGTTGCGGAGCGCCGCGCGGATGCGGTCGCGCGCCTCGCGCACGGCGCCGTCGGGGAGACCGACGGTGGTGGTCTGGGGCAGCCCGGGCGACACGTCGACCTCGACATCCACGATGAGCGCATCGATGCCGCGCAGTGCCCCGGAGCGAACTCGGGCGAGCATCGCTTCCCCCCTGCCGGGGCGCGAGCCGGCGGACAATCGCTGCGAGCGGAACACCGACCTCGGCGACAATCACAAATCTCCCTTGACAGGGAGCCCCGAATCGGGGGAGGTTCGCACGGCGCTCAACGTCGATCCAGGGAGGCTCCCATGCGACCGAGGTGGATGCCCGGTGTCTTTGCCGTCGCTGTCGCACTGACCGCGCTCGGCTTGCTGCCCCGAGGGAGTGCGCGCGCCGGGGGCGTGCAGCGCACGTTCTACTTCCACAACAGCGCCTCCGGCGTGACGGTCCCCGGCGGCACCACGCACACCTTCCTCGACGAGACGGCCCCGACGGGCGGCGCGCCGGTGACCGTTCAGATATCGGTTCCCAAGACCAGCACGGTCGCGTTCCCCACGTTCACCGCGCTGCCCTTCTCCACGGACACGACGCTCGAATCCATCGTGGGGGCGTCGCTCTTCCTCAAGGCGAACCAGCAGATGTCGAGCTGCGCCACGATCACCGTGACGCTCTCGGCGGTGGACAGCGGCGGGGCGAAGACGCCAGTCGGCTCGGCCACCGTCAACAACGCGACGATCTCGACCAGCCTAGGTTCCGTGGCGGTGGGCGGCGCCTCCTTCTCGCCGACGCTGGTTGCCTCGGGGGGGTCGATCGCCGTGGACGTCGCGGTCACCAACAACTGCTCGGCGAACCGGGGTGTCACCCTCGGCTACGACGCGACGGGCGCGGCCACGAGCGTCGCGCTCATGATCTTCGAGCCTGCCGACCAGAAGCTCACTGGCAAGCAGGAGGTGATCAAGGATCCGACGGCCGGCGCGGTTCCGAGCCGTCGCAGCGTGCTCGGCCAGGGACTCCAGAAGTCCAGCCCGGTCACGATCGTGGGTGACCCAACCGTCAACGGGGCGGGCCTCCACGTCTTTGCCTTCGGTGCCACGTCGAGCAATCAGTCCTTCGTGCTGCCGCAGGGCACCGACCCGGCCACCGGCAAGCCTTTCTGGAGCGGCTCGCCCAGCAAGGGCTTCAAGTACGTCGACAAGGCCGGGCACAACGGTCCCGTCAAGATCGTGCAGTTCAAGAGGTCGAGCGGGGGGACGGTGTCCTTCAAAGCTCTCGCAACCGGCAAGAACGGGCCGATCACCATCGTGCCGCCCAATCCCGGCACCGGCGGGTGCGTGCTCTTCACGATCGTCGCCGGCGACCGCTACCACATGCTCTTCGACAGCCAGCACGACATCATCAAGAAGAACGACGCGAAGACGTTCCTGATCAAGAACGCAGGCGGCGGGCAGCCCGGCCTCTGCCCGGGCGTGGGCGGCGGGTCGACGACCACCACCACGTCGACGACGAGCACCACCACCACAACGACTACGACGACGACTACCACGACCACCACCACGACCACGACGAGCACCACGACCACCACCACGTCGACGTCGACCACCACAACGACGATCGGCGGGACGACCACAACGACGGTGCCCGGTGCCTTTACGAAGCTCAGCTTGAGCGTGACGCCGGGCACGTCGAACTGCGGCGGCGCGGGACTGGTGACCCCGCCAGCAGCGCCGCTCGACGGCGAGCTGGACGACGGCATGGGGA